>Ga0194125_10000637_pt1 | contig 58797 bp, 43 predicted proteins | sample TA2KigC250mmetaG_FD_148626 | JGI IMG/M metagenome (GOLD analysis project Ga0194125, IMG submission 148626) | Freshwater microbial communities from Lake Tanganyika, Tanzania - TA2015034 Kigoma Deep Cast 250m | ecosystem: Environmental > Aquatic > Freshwater > Lake | place: Tanzania: Lake...
GGCAACGGGCTGTCCGGCCGCACATACGGCCTGCCACGCTTCGCCAGGGCGTCGTTCCAGGCCCGTTTCCCGTTTGCGACGGTGTCGCTGTCCGATCCTGCGATGCCCGTGACCGCCGAACTGACTGGCTGGAGCCCGTTCACGCCGGGCGCGGCCGACGATTCGAGCCTGCCGGTGGCGGCGATTGAGTACCGGTTTGTCAACCGCAGCGCCAGGCCGGTGAAGGCGGTGCTCTCCTTCCACGCCGCCAATTTCATGAAGGTCGCCGATCCGGCCGAGGTGGGGGCTATGGATCGCGGGTTCATCCTCCGGCAACCGGCGCGCCCGGACAAGCCCGACGCCGAGGGCGCGTTTGCGGCCTTCACCGACGATCCGGCGACGGCCGTGGACGCGGCCTGGTTCCGCGGCGGGTGGTTCGATGCGCTGACCGTGGCGTGGAACCATGTGGCCAACGGCGATGTGGCGGCGCAGCCGCCGCATGCCGAGGGCGGGCCTGGGAACGGCGGCAGTCTTTACGTGCCGTTCGCGCTCAAGCCGAAGGCGGAGAAGACGATCCGTCTCCATTTCGCCTGGCATGTGCCGCGCAGCACGGTGTGGGTCGGCGCATGGCAGCCGATGCCGCACGGGAGCGAACCGTTCCTGCTGGACGGCTGGAAGGTCTCCCGGATCATGCCGGCCGGCGACATCACCCAGGTGCGGCACATCGGCTTCTACGAGGATGCCGGATGGGAGCCCGTCGCGGCGGATGGCTGGAACTTCGTGAACATCAATGCGATGCGGCCGCAGGCCGGGGTGGTCTATCTGGCCCGGCATGTGCAGGTGGCGGAGGATTGCGAGCGGATCCTGCATGTGGGGCACGATGGCGGCGTGCGCGTGTTTGTGGACGGCCAACCGGTCGTCGCGGCGCCGGGAACGGTCAGCCCGTCGCCCATGAGCCGGACGCAGGTGCGGGTTGCGCTGAAGCAGGGCGAGCACGAGATCTGCGTTGCCCTGGACCGGGACAACGGCAAGGGGCAGGCGATCTGTGTCAGCCTGCAGAAGCCGGAGGAGTCGGGTTGTGGCGCGGGTTGCGCGTGCGGCAACGCGGCTCCGGAATCGCCATTCTACGTGCCGCGGTACGCCGCGCAGTTTGGCGATGTCGCGGCGGTCGCCGCGCACTGGCGGCTCCACTACGACCGGCTGCGCGCCGCGAGCGCGGCGTTCCGCGACTGCTTCTATGACACGACGCTGCCGGCCGAGGTGGTCGAGTCGGTCGCGGCCAACCTCGCGATCCTCAAGTCGCCCACCTTGCTGCGCCAGGCCGACGGCCGGCTGTGGGGGTGGGAGGGGTGCCACTCCGGCAGCGGCTGCTGCCACGGCACGTGCACACACGTCTGGAACTATGCGCAATCCATACCGCATCTCTTCCCCGGCCTTGAGCGGACGCTGCGCGAGACCGAGTTCCGGGTGAGCCAGGACGACCGCGGACACCAGAACTTCCGTTCCTTGCTGCCGATCCGCACACCGGACCACCAATTCCATGCCGCGGCCGACGGCCAGCTCGGCGGCCTGATGAAACTGCACCGCGAATGGCGGATCAGCGGCGATACCTCCTGGATGCAAAAGCTCTGGCCTGCCGCGAAGCAAAGCCTCGACTACTGCATCGCCACCTGGGATCCGGACCGCACCGGCACGCTGGTCGAACCGCACCACAACACGTACGACATCGAGTTCTGGGGCGCGGACGGCATGTGCACCAGCTTCTACCTGGGCGCGCTGGCCGCGGCCGTCGCCATGGGCCGGGCCTGCGGAGACGACGTGGCGGGCTACGGGGAATTGCTGGCCAGGGGGCGCAAGGCCATTGCCACCACACTCTGGAATGGCGCCTGGTTCATTCAGAAGGTGCAATGGGAAGGGCTGCGCGCCGGAGACCCTGTGAAGAACCCCTCCATGGGCGGCGGCTATTCGGCGGAAGCGCGGGCGATCCTGCAACGCGAAGGCCCCAAGTATCAATATGGCGCCGGCTGTCTCGCCGACGGCGTGCTGGGCGACTGGATCGCGCGCTGCTGCGGGGTGGGGCCGGTCGTGGACGAGAAGAAGACCGCGAAACACCTGGCGTCGGTGTTCAAGAACAACTTCCGCGAGTCGTTGCACGACCATGCTAATCCGCAGCGGCCCGGCTTCGCCTTCGGGCAGGAAAGCGGGCTGCTGCTCTGCACGTGGCCGAAAGGCGACAAGCTTTCGCTGCCGTTCCCGTATTCCAACGAAGTCTGGACCGGCTTCGAATACGATGTGGCGTCGCACCTGATCATGACCAGCCAGGTCAAGGAAGGGCTGGCGATCGTGCGCGCGGTGCGCAGGCGCTACGACGGCCGGTGGCGCAATCCGTTCGACGAATACGAGTGCGGGCACTGGTATGCGCGCGCCATGTCGAGCTACGGGCTGCTGCAGGCCCTGAGCGGCGCGCGCTACGATGCCGTCGAACAGGTGCTGCACCTGGAACCGAGGGTCAAGGGCGATTTCCGCGCCTTCCTGTGCACGGCCACCGGCTACGGCACGGTGGGGTTGCGCAAGGGCAAGCCGTTTGTCGAGGTGGCGGGCGGGACGATCGCGGTGAATCGTATTGAATACAAAGGCTGAATTCGCTCGCGCTCGTCGACGCCATTTCATGAAGAACCCGATGGACAGACAGCTTGAGAAGCGGCTCTCGGACCGCGCTGTCGCCATCGGGCGCGCCGGAGAGGCCGCGGCGTTTGCGGAGCTGCTCGAATTGTTGCGGTCGTCTTCCGCCAATGTGCGGCGGCTGGCGGCGTCGGCCCTGGGCAAGCTGGCGTGGCTGGGCGTGGATCAGGCCGCCGCCGTGCCGGCGCTCGCGCCGGTGGCCCGGCGCGATCCGCATGCGCAGACCCGCCAGTATGCCATCAAGGCGCTGAAAGCCTATGGCGCGGCGGCCAAGCCGTGTTTGCACGACCTTCGAGACATGGCGGACAACCCGGACGAGAAGGACTATGTCCGCCGCGATGCGGCGGCGGCTGTGGAGCACATCGAGGAAGTGCTTCGTGTTGCGGCCGCCGCGGCCGTTCACAAGTGCCAGCGTTGCAGCGCAAGAGTTTCGGCGGACGAATATGCCCGCTCGCACGCCTCGTTCCAGCGCCCGTTCTGCGACCGGTGTTTCGACGAGGTGTTTCTCGATCGCCGCAACTTCGAGACCAAGGTCGAACTGTCTAAGACCGTCGAGGCGTCCGACGGCACGGTGGTTCAATCCGAAGGCGAGCGCAGGATCGCCGAGTGGCTGACCGCCAACGGCGTGGCCTACCGCTACGATGCCAAGTTCCGCATTGTCGGCGAGTTCCAGATCCGGCCTGACTTCTACCTGCCCGAACTCGACGTGTATGTTGAGTATTGGGGCCTGAACACGCCCCAGTACAAGATGAGCATGTACAAGAAGCAGATGCTCTACCAGCAGGAGGGCAAGAAGCTCGTCTCCGTGTTCCCGAAAGACCTGCCGGTCTTGGGGCGCTTGCTTGCGGACAAGCTGAACGCCTTCGGGTTCACGCCGCACCCGGCGTCGACGAGCGAAGCGAAGTCAGCCCCGCCTGTGACTTGGCCTCTGGCCACGCTCTCCCGCCCTCCGGCCGTCTTCGATGCGCCGGGCTTCTCCGCGCCCGGCGTGCGCGCGTTGTTCTACGAAAGCGTGCCGTACCGCGGCAGGCCGACGCGCGTGTTCGCGTGGCTGGGCGTGCCGGAACTGCCGCCCGGGCAGACCTGCCCCGGCATGGTGCTGCTGCACGGCGGCGGCGGAACGGCCATGGACGAATGGGTGCGCTTGTGGAACGAGCGCGGCTACGCGGCCGTTGCCATGGACCAGTGCGGCTGCGTTCCGGGTGCGCCGGATACCCGGCAGTGCGGCAGCCACGCGCGCCACGAGCACGGCGGGCCGCCGGGCTGGGACGATTCATTCGACCGGACCGCCGACCCCATCGAAGACCAGTGGCCCTACCATGTTGTGGCCGCGGCCATGGCCGGCCATTCGCTGCTTGCGGCCCAGACGGGCGTGGATGCCGGGCGTATCGGCCTGACGGGCATTTCCTGGGGCGGCTATGCCGTCTGCATTGTGGCGGCTGTTGATTCGCGCTTGCGCGGGGCTGTGCCGGTCTACGGCTGCGGGTTCCTCGGGCACGATTCGGGCTGGAGCGACAACGCCTTCCTCACGCGTCCCGCCGACCGGGTGCGGCGCTGGCTCGACCTGTGGGATCCGTCGCGCTACCTGCCGCACGTGACGTTGCCGATGTGCTGGGTCAGCGGCACCAACGACGGCGCCTATCCGCTATCCATTCTTCAGAAGTCTTACCAACTGCCCGCCGGTCCGCGTTCGCTTTGCATTCGAGTCGAGATGGGGCACAGCCATCCCCACGGATGGGCGCCGGCGGAAATCGGCGTCTTCATGGATAGCCTCCTGCGCGGCGGCGAGCCGCTGCCGCGCTTCCGCGAGCATGGGTGCGACGGCGGCAAGGTCTGGGCAGTCTGCGAGAGCGCGCGACCGATCGCGAAGGCGGAACTAAGCTGCACCCGCGCCCTGGGCCACTGGACCGACCGCAAGTGGAACATTTGTCCCGCGCGTTTCGACGCGGCCACCGGCCGCATCGAGGCCGACCTGCCGCCGCACGCGACCGTCTGGTTCTTGAACGTCTTTGACGACCGGAACTGCGTGGTCAGCACGCCGCACGCGGCGTGTCCGAAGAAGCCCGATCGCGACGGTCTGGAGATAATCTGAGTGGGCGCCGTGACGAAGCCGCAAAAACAACCTCCGCCGTGGCGCATCGGGCAAGGAGATCTCGATGCCTGGTCCGCGCCGTACCGGGGCTGGCACTATGCCGCGGACCCCGTTATCCCCTCGGACCTGAAGATCCCGGGACACGAGACGTTCCACAGCTTCGATGTGCCGACCGTGTACCAGATCCCGGGAGAGGCCGGAAAATGGTTCATGAGCTTCATCGGCTTCAACGGGCAGGGCCTCCTCACGAGCAGGGGCCGGACGCCGGCGTCTCACCCCTGTGATGAGGCCGGCACGCGGCGACAGCCGGCAAAGCCGCGGGGATTCGCCCCGCGGCGACGGGCTGCGCCGGCGCTGGCGGCCGTGATTGGAACGATGATCATGAGCGGATGCAGCACGATCGGCGGGCCGCACGGATCAGCGGGGCAGGACTGCGCGCCGGCGTTCTCAATTCCACGCATGCCGGCGGTCCTGATCGACGGCCGGGCGAACGACTGGGGCGCCGGCGGGTTCCGTGTGGATGCGCTGATACCGGACCAGGGGGCGATCCCGGCTCGGACGAACTTCGCGGCGGGCCTGCGGCTGGGGTGGAATGACGCCGGGCTGCTTGCCCTGCTCGAAGTCACCGGCGGCGACTGGAGCGAGGCGGAAAAGATTACCGAGTTGTTCGGCCGCGACTCGGCGGAGTTCTACCTCGCGCGGTATCCGGGCTCGGCGGAACGTTGCCAGTGGCTGGTGGCGCCCGGCATGGATGAACGGTATCCCGAGCCGCGCGTTCATCTGCAGGAGTTCGCCACGTCGCCAAGGCTCCTTCGCAACACCGTTGCGCCCACCGTGGCGCGCGTGCGCACGGGCGACGGCTACCGGATGGAAGTTCTTCTGCCGTGGAAGGCGCTGGGCGTTTTGCCCAGGCGCGGGGACGAACTGGCGTTCCAGGTGATGGTCAACAACCATGAGCGCCAGGGGCGGCCGCAGGAAAACCTGTTGTGGTTTCCAATGTCCGGCGCCGCGTTCGACTCGCGCAAACTGCACCGGATAAAACTGGCCGATGAGCCCTCGCCGCCGGTTACCGCCCGCGCCCGGGTGCGGGTTGATTTTCGCGGGGAGATAATCGAGTGCGAGGTATTTGCGCCGCTCTTGATGGCTGCGCAGCCGGTGCGGGTGCTTTCGGCCGGGCGTCCGCTGGCGGCCGGGACATTGGCGGAGGGCGCCAACGGATTTGCCTGCGCCAAACTCATCGGCCCCGGAGCGGATGCCGCCGCGGTGACTCTCGACGTGAACGGCCGCGTGGCGGACGTGGTTCCACTGGATCTGCCGCGGGCGGACCTGGGAATCGAGACATCCGTGCGGCTCGACCGGGCGGCGGGCGGTCTGGCGGTGGCGGTTGGTCTGCCGGAACATGAGGGCGCCTATCGGGTGGCGCGCCGGGCGCCGGGCGAAGCCTGGCAGGTGCTGGCGGATGCCGCGCCGGCGGGTGAATTCCGCGACGCGGCGGTGGAATCGGGGAAAGTCTACGAATACGGCATCAGCCGGGCTGGAGACCGGTTCGGCACGGATTACTTCTGGGCCGGCAGCCGCGTCCCCTTGCGCGACCGGCGCGGCACCGTGCTGCTGATAGCGGAGAATTCGCTGATCGAACTCCTGGCGCCGGAGATTCGTCGCCTGGTTTTCGACCTGGTCGGCGACGGATGGCAGGTTGTGCGGAAGGCCGTGCTGTCTACACAGGCTCCGGCGGAGATCAGGGCGTGGATCCGCGCCGAGTACGAACGCGCGCCGGACGCCGTGAACACCGTGTTGCTTTTGGGGCGTGTGCCGGTTTTCCGCGCCGGGCATGCGCGCCCGGACGGCCACGGCAACGGCACGTCGCCGGCGGATGTGTACTACGGGGCGATGGGCGACGCCGGTTTTGACCAGGACGTGATTCCGGGGCGGGTGCAGTTGGCCGTCGGGCGCGTGGATTTCTCCAATATGCCGGCTTTTGGCGCCGGTGAGACGGCGTTGCTGCGCAGGTATCTCGATCGTGACCACGCTTACCGGCACGGGCAACTGGCCGTGGTTGAACGCGCGCTGGTGCACGACAACTTTTTCGGGCAACCGGAGCGCTTCGCCTACAGCGGGTGGCAGAACTTCACCACGTTGCTGCCGCCGGAGACGGTGCGGACGGTGACGTGGCCCAACGTGCGGCCGGGCATGAGTCAGTTCTTCTATGTCTGCGGCGCGGGCCATGGAGCCGCGGGCCCGGTGGCCGGCTTCGGGGACGCCGCCACGCTGGTCAAGACCCCGCTGGAGGGGGTTTTCACGATGGTTTTCGGCAGCTTCTTGTATGAGTGGGACCGCCCCGACAATCTCCTGCGGGCCACGCTGGCCCACGAGCGCGGCGCACTGACGTGCGGGTGGGCCGGGCGGCCGCACTGGTATCTGCATTCCATGGGCATGGGCGAAACCATCGGCGACTGCCTGCGGCGGACGCAGAACAACGACGGCGCCGACTACAAGCCCGTTGGCGGTTACGGACGCGGAATTCACATCGCCCTGCTGGGCGATCCCACGCTGCGCCTGCATCCGGTGGTGCCGCCCTCGGACTTGCGCGTTCAGGCCGGGTCGGCGCGGGGCGTTCGCCTGAACTGGGCGGCTTCACCTCGGAAGGTGAACGGCTACCACGTTTACCGGGCGGACGCCGAGTTCGGCCCCTATGAACGCATTACGAAAGAGCCGGTCCAAGGCCCAGACTTGAATGATCCGGATGGCACGCCGGCGCATTACTACCAGGTCCGCGCCGTTGTGCTGCAGGAATCCACCACCGGCAGCTACTGCAATTCGAGCCAGGGCATCTTCGCGGGGCCGGCGGAGAAGACCGCCAATGCCCATGTTGACTTTCCGCCTTGACCAGGCGCAAGATAAAGTCCATGGTTATGGTCCATGGACATTAAAAGGAGATCGAACCATGAGTACTTTGATGGTGCCCAAGTCTGAATTCAAGCCGAAGGCGTTTGCCTATCTGCGACGGGTGGAGAACGGGGATCAGGTCTGCATTACCGATCACGGACGGCCTGTTGCTGACATTCTTCCACATCGGGCGGAAGACGATGCCGAGCTGGCCGAATTGCGCGGCATGCTTCTCAAGTATGAACGCCCCATGGATCCGGTCGGCGCTGAATGGGAGGCCAACGCATGATCGTCCTGGATACACACGCATGGCTCTGGTTCATCAACTCGCCCGAAGAATTGGGCAAGCGAGCGGCGTCGGCCATCGAAAAAGCGCGGACTGGCGGAAGGGGCCTTCATATCTCCTGTATCAGCACATGGGAGGTCCACATGCTCTCCGCCAAGGGCCGCCTTTCGCTGGCCATTGCCCCGGATGTTTGGGTTGCCAGGTGCGAAAGACTGAGCTTCGTCCGATTCCACCCGGTGAACAACTCGATTGCGCGACTGGCTGTCAGCGCATGTGGCGCCATGCCTTCCGATCCCGCAGATCGGATCATCGTGGCCACGGCGCTCTACCTGGGGGCATCCGTCGTCACCCGCGACGAGCGGATCAAGGCGTCTGGCCTGGTCCCCTGCGTCTGGTGATTCGGCGGCAAAAGGAGGATCGATCAACATGAATACCAGGCAGATGGAGAGTTTCAGAAATCCGGGGAACGAGTATCGCGGTGCGCCCTTCTGGGCGTGGAACGGCAGGCTGGAGACGGAGGAGCTTCGCCGTCAGGTCCGCGTCATGCGCCGCATGGGCCTGGGCGGCTTCTTCATGCACTCGCGCGTCGGGCTCGACACGCCGTACCTGTCGAAGGAGTGGTTCGACTGCGTGAACGCCTGCGTGGACGAGGCGAAGAAGCTCAAAATGAATGCCTGGCTCTACGACGAGGACCGCTGGCCCTCCGGCGCCGCCGGCGGGCTGGTCACCAGGAACCAGAAGTACCGCATGCGCAGCGTGAAGGTCGCGATCCGCGACTCGGTCAAGGGATTCAAGTGGACGGCCGGGACGATCGGCGCGTTTGTCGCGCGCCTCGACGGCGCGACCGCGCGCGAGGTGCGGCCGGTGGCGCGCGGAAAGCGCCCGGCTCCGCTTGCCGAGGGCGAGAAGCTGGTGGTGTTTGTGGTCGAGCTCCAAGGGTGCTCGAACTGGTACAACGGCTACACCTACCTCGACACCCTCAGCCACGAGGCCGTGCGGGAGTTCATCGAGGTCACCCATGAGGCTTACCGCAGGCATTGCGGCAAGGAATTCGGCGAGGCTGTCCCCGGCATGTTCACCGACGAGCCGAACCACGGCAACGTGCTCGGTCACGACAACAACACCGGCGAACCGGGCGGACTTCCCTGGACCGGCAGCCTGCCGGCGACGTTCCGGAAGCGCTACGGCTACGACCTGCTGCCGCATTTGATGGAATTGGCCTTCGACGTGGACGGCAACGGTATGCGGCCGGCGCGCTACCACTACCATGATTGCGTGACGCATCTCTACGCGGACGCCTTCAACCGCCAGATCGGCGAATGGTGCGCGAGGAACGGCATGCTCTTCACCGGGCATCAGCTTTACGAGGACGACCTCCGCGGCCAGACCTCCATGATCGGCAGTTGCATGCGCACCTACGAGCACATGCAGGCGCCCGGCATGGACCTGCTCACCGAGCATTGGCGGGCCTTCAACACGGCCAAGCAGGTCTCTTCCGCCGCCCGCCAGTTCGGCGCCAAATGGCGCCTGACCGAGACCTACGGCTGCACCGGCTGGGACTTTCCTTTTGCCGGCCACAAGGCTCTCGGCGACTGGCAGGCCGCCCTGGGCATCAACTTCCGCTGCCAGCACCTCGCATGGTACACCATGTCCGGCGAGGCCAAGCGCGACTACCCGGCCGGCATCTTCTACCAGTCGCCCTGGTGGGAACTCTACGGCAAGGTCGAGGACTACTTTGCCCGCGTTCACGCCGCCATGACCATTGGCGAGGAGGTCCGCGACCTGCTCGTGATCCATCCGGTCGAGAGCATGTGGATGCTGGTGCGGGCGGGGTGGGAATCCGACCCCGGGGTTAACGCGTACAACAACATGTTCAGCCGCTTCTCCGCCCATTTGCTGGCCGATCATCTCGATTTCGATTTCGGCGACGAGGAGATCCTGTCGCGCCGCGCGCGGATCTCCGGAACCGGCCGGGAGCCGCTCCTTCGCGTGGCGAAGGCCACCTACAAGGCCGTGCTGGTGCCGCCGATGAAGACCATGCGGCGCAGCACGCTGGAACTCCTCAAGAAGTTCAAGACGTCCGGCGGTGTGGTGTCGTTCGTCGGAGAAATCGCCTCCGCCATCGAAGGCGTGCCGTCCGACGAGGTGAAGGCCTTTGCCGCGACATGCCCCCGCACGCCGGAACCAGGTCCCGCCATGTGCGCGCCGCTGGGCGCGGCGCGCCGCCTGAGTATCGCCGGCCCGGACGGCCGCGAGATCGGGCCGGTCCTCTACCTTCTGCGCGAGGACAAGGACGCGTTTTACCTCTTCGTCTGCAACACGGGCGAGGACTTTGTGAACACGACGCACGATCAATGGAACCAGCCCATGGCGCGGGACCGCAAGCTGGCGTTCGGCGACGTGAGGATCCGCGGGTTTGCCGGGTGCAAGGGCGCGCCGCGGGAGCTGAACCCGGACACCGGTGGTATCGCGGCGGCCGATGCCGCGCGCAGCCGCGACGGCTGGGAAATCCGCACGTCCCTGCCGGCGCTGGGCAGCCGCCTGTTCGTGGTCCCCAAGAAGGCCGGAACCGCCGTGGCGCCGCGGCCCGCGGCGCTGCGGACGATTCGCAGTGAACCGCTCGCCGATGAGCTGTGGGCAATTACGCTGTCCGAATGTTCCAACCTCGTGCTGGACCGGCCGCGCTACCGGATCGGCGGCAGGCCATGGCAGCCGGAGACGGAGATTCTGCGCGTGGACAAGGCCGTGCGCGACGCGCTCGGCGTTCCCCATCGCGGCGGAAGCATGGTCCAGCCGTGGGCCCGCAAGCCGCCGGCCGGCCCGAAGCGCACGACCGTGACGCTGGCCTACGCGTTCGAGTGCAGGGCGCTGCCCTCGGGCGATCTCTTCCTGGCGTTGGAGGAGCCCCAAACCTTCCGCGTGTCGCTCAACGGCAACCCGGTGACCAACACGGCCGAGTGCGGCTGGTGGGTGGACCGCTCGCTGCGGAAGCTGCCGCTGGATCCGGCCGTGCTGAAGCTCGGCGCCAACGAGCTGGTGCTTGAATGCGACTACCCCGAGACGCACCGGGGGCTGGAGATCATCTACCTGCTCGGCAACTTCGGCACCGCGGCGGCCGGCACGGCCGTGGCCGTCACGGCGCCGCCGGCGTCGCTCAAGATCGGCGACTGGTGCGCGCAGGGGCTGGCGTTCTACAGCGGGTCGGTGGCCTACCGGCGGACGCTGGACGTCCGGCCGGCGGCCGGCGAGAGGGTGTTTGTCCGGGTGCCGGACTATCGCGGCGCGGCGGTGCGCGTGCTGGTGAACGGGCAGACCGCCGGGATCATCGGCTGGGAGCCGAACGAGGTGGAGATCACCGGCCTGCTCACGGGTGCGCCGGTCGAGCTGGCCATCGAGGTCGTGGGCCACCGCCGCAATTCGCACGGGCCGTTCCATATCAACGTGAAGTGGCCGGCATGGACCGGGCCCGGCGAGTTTGCGCGCCAGGGCGACGGCTGGATGGAAGGCTACCAGCTTGTGCCTTGCGGCTTGATGGCCGCGCCGGTGGCGGAAGTCAGACGGCAGGCATAACCCGCTGCTCGGCGGTGAACCTGGAGGCCGTGTACGAGACCTGCCTGGAGCATGGCGTTTACAGTCAATTTCCGCTTGCGTCATGAAGATAAGCCGCTTATGATGATCAGGCAATGGAACAAGTGCCACAGGAAGTTCGCTCGTATCTCGCGGCTATCGGGCGAAAAGGCGGCGCGAAGAGCCGCCGGCGCCTGTCCTCCGAGGCGGCCCGCGACATGGTGCGAGTGCGCGAAGCGCGACGGTTGTTCCATCTGACCGAGTTGATGGAGGAATACCGTGAGCAATGCCTCTGGTTCCTGCGCCCGGACTACGTCCCGAAGACTTCGTCGGAAATCGTCAAGGTGCTCGATCTAATCGAACGATATGGCGATCGCGCCGGTTACGAACGAGCAGAGGAAATCAAAGCATGGCTATCACCCCATTCCAGAGCGGCATACTGAGAATTCTTGCGGTCCGCCGGCGCGAGAACGGGGAAAGTTACGTGGCAGGCGGCGTGGCCCTGAATCTTCTGCTCGAGACGCCGCGACGGTCGAGGGATATCGATTTGTTTCATGACACCGGCGAAGCGCTGGCGGCCACATGGGCATCGGACCGCGAGACGCTGAAGTCCGCCGGCTATGAGGTGACCGCCCGGCGCGAAGCGTTGTCATTCGTTGACGCCAGAGTCTCCAAGGGCGGCGATAGCACGTCCATGCAATGGGCACGAGACAGCGCCTACCGCTTCTTTCCTCTCATGGAAGATCCCCTCATGGGACTGACCCTTCACCCTTTTGACCTCGCGACGAACAAGGTATTGGCCATGGCCGGACGCGTGGAGGTCCGTGATTGGATCGACGTGTTGAACTGCAACGAGCGCCTCCAGCCTTTCGGCTACTTGATCTGGGCGGCATGCGGAAAAGATCCCGGCTATAACCCGCGATCCCTTCTGGCTGTTGCAGGTCGTCTGCACTACAGTCATGCGGAGGTGAACACGCTGGATTTTGGAGGTCAACACCCCGATGCGGCCGCGCTGGGCCGGAAATGGCACGAAGCGCTTGAAGCCGCCGACGCGATCTGCCGCCTGCTGCCCGCCAAACAGGTCGGAACGTGCGTCTTGTCGAAGAATCGCGAGTTGTATCGAGGCGACCCGCAAGCCCTTGCGGAATCCATGGAAGAAGGAGCGGTTCTGTTCCATAGCGGGCGGATCGGCGGATCATGGCCCAGCATACCGGGTGAGGAGACCTCCGGCACTGCTCATTGGTAATCCTCAAGAATCAAGAGTCCGCACAATGCCGCCATTACAACATCGACAATCCTCGGGAGCCCTCATGATCGCATCGCTGTCTCTGGCTGTTGCCACGGCGCAAGGCGCCGAATCCGACCAGCCCATCCGCATTCGCGTGGAAGCGGAAGAAGTGCACAAGGTTGACTCGCGGCTGTTCGGCCAGTTTCTCGAGCGCCCGAGCTGGGGCGAGACCGGGCCGGAGATCGCCACGGACACGAACGGCGTCATGTCGGCGGAGGTCGTGGAAATGCTGCGCGCCATGCGGATCCCGATCGTGCGTTTTCCGGGCGGGACGGACGTTGACTACATCGACTGGACCGACATGGTGTCCGACGTGCCCGGCCGCGCGCCGGAACGGCCGGTGACCACGGGGCACCAGGGGCACAAGGTCACGAACCGTTTCGGCTACGACGAATACCTGCGCCTGGCCGCGGAGATGAAGTGGGAATCCATCCTGGTGGTTAACTTCCTGGACGGACTGGCGAAGAAGAAGCCGCTGGCCGAGGCGGCGCGGCATGCGGCCGGGCTCGTGGCCTACGCCAACGCGACGGTGGGGGCGAAGCTCCCGGACGGCATGCCCGACTGGCCTGCCTTGCGCGCGAAGAACGGGCACCCCCTGCCCTATCGCGTGAAGATCTTCCAGATCGGAAACGAGTGGTGGTGCGGCAGGTTCCCCCAGGAGGTGAAGAAGGCGCTCGGCTCGGACAAGACGGACGTCTTGCTGCCATGGTTCCGGGAGTGCCTGATCGCGTACACGGATGCCATGCGCGCGGTGGACCCGGCCATCGAGTTTATCGCGGATGCCCAGGTCGGCTTTCCCATGGAAGATCAACTGTATGCTGATCCGGGACTCAAGAAGCGTATCCGTTATCTCACACATCACTTCTACTCGCCGTTTGGCAACGCCATGGAGGCGAAGCGGGATGGGACACCCGTGCCGCCTGAATCGCTGAAGCCGTCCGACTGGTGGCTGGCCTGGGCCACAATGCCGGGCTTTTTCGATGACGCGGGGAACTGCCGGGGGTTCGGCAGCGGGTTGAAGACGTACGGCTACGAAATCGTCTCGACGGAGTGGAACTGGAACGGATGGGGGCGCAGGGGCGCCGATACGGGTGTATTTCCGGAGTGGCGGCATGCGGCTGCGATCGGGTGCGCGGGGTTCCTGAACGGCTTGATGCGCCAGGCGGACGTCATTCACATCGCGAACCAGTCAATGCTCGTCGGGCATAGCTGGGGGATTGCCGCCGTTCGCGTGGATCCGACCGGCAAGATGCCCGCGCACTACAACGCCCAGGGTGCGGCGACGACCTTCTACAACCACCACCACGGCGATCTCTTGCTGGCCGTTCAGACCACGAACGTGCCCGCGGTGGCACAACCCTACAGCGTCAACTGGCCGAAGCCCCGACCCCGCGTGATGCTGCTCGACGTGGTGGCCACGCGCAGCGACCAGGCCGTCTTCGTGCATGCCGTCAACCGCGCGTTTGACGCCGACCTTGAAGCGGAACTGGATCTCGCCGCCCTGGCGCCGCCGGATGGCAAGGCCGTTCAGCACCTGCTCGAAGGGACACCGGCGGACGAGGTGGCCTCCCGGAGGGGCTGGATGACCGAACGCAGCCGGCCGGTGGAGGTCGCCGGCGGCAAGGCGCGGGTCATCTTCCCGCGGCAATCGGTTTCGATTGTCGAGATTCCGGCGCGATGACGGGAGGGGATGCGTCGGTGGCCGGCATGCGCACGCAGTACGAAGAACTCAAGTCGCTTCTTGCGCGCGGCTGGAACACCTGGAACACGCGCAGCGTCCTTTCGCACGTGTTGCTTCCCGAAGCATTTGCCGTCAACCTCGGCCTCCGCCATCCGACCGACGGGCTGTATCTGAAGGAGGCGCTGTTCGGCAGGAGCGGCAAGGACGAGGAGCAGGTGCGGCCCGGTCCGCATGCGACGGATGGATCGTACACGGAAGGCTGCAGCCCGGGACTGGAGCAAAAGGAGGAGACATGAATTCGACTCAGAAGACTGCGTGCGGGCCGCAGTTTGATGTTCCCATCCGGGCGGCGGCGATCTCGAGTTGGTCGGACAAGCCGGGCGACGCGAACCTGGCCGCGTGCCGGACATTTCTCAAACCCGGCGACACGCTGGAAGCGGTGTTGCCCGGCCAACTGTCGGGCGGCGGATACGATATGGTGTTCGTTACGCAGGTGTGCGGGTTCTCGTCCCTTCCGCCGAAGGTGGCCGCCGCCGGAGTGCCGGCGCTCTGCCTGGAGCCGTACCGGGGGTATCACCCGTACCACGCCGGGTTCTACCGCGAATTGCGCGCCCTTGGCGGAACGGCGCTGCCGGCCTGGCTGCCGGAGGACACCGAGGCGTCCGTCCAGGCCGTGCGCCGCCGCAGCGCCCTGCGCGGCATGAAACTGCTGGCCGTCGAACCGCGCGGAACCGGGGTCCGCCTAGCGCAACTGCAGGCCTTTGACCGCGCCTGCCGGGAACGGTTCGGTATCGAAATCGTGGTGCGCGACACGGACGAGCTGAAGGAGCGGGCAGGCCGGTACGACGACCGCGCCGCCGACGCGGAACTGGCCCGGTGGTATGCCGAGGTATTCGAGGGACCCGGCGAGGCGGATACGGCCTATCTGAGGGACGCGGCCAGGCTCTACCTGGCGGAGAAGGAGATGCTGGCCGAGACCGGCGCGGTGGGGATTACCCCGCAGGACATCGGCGCGTTCCTGACGATTCCGAAGCCGGTGACGATGCCCAATCTCTCCTATGGGCCGCTGGCGTTCGAGGGCTACCTGGTGTGCGAAGAGGGTGACGCCGAAGCCCTGGCTACGGAACTGCTCCTTCAGGCCGGGCTGGGCACACGGCCGACCATGAGCAACATCTACTTTGCGTACCGCGACCGGTTCAGCGCGCTCGCGAGCTACAAGGACTACACCGCCGAAATGGAACTGGCCGATTGCCGCCAATGCTTCGAGGACAACCGGATCACCGCCGCCCATTTCAGCGCCTCGGGCGTATTGCCGCCGGAGATGATGGTCGAGTCGCGGTACAAGATCCGGAAGACGGCGCCCTCCTGGCCCGAACAGGCCATGATCTCCGCCACGCCGAAGCTCGGCCCCGTGGTGCTGGGGCACCTGGGCGAACAGGCGCGTGATATGCACGTGGAGTACGGCGAAGCCGACGGCCATGGGCTTGGCGACCAGTACGGCTGGTACCGGGGCCGGTGGTTCATCCGCCTGAACAGCACGCGGGAGTTCGCCGCCCGCTGCGTGCATCACCACTACGCCATCGCGCCGGACCACGGCGATCACCGCTGCCTGGAAACGCTGCTGTATGGCCTGCTCCGGATGGAAGACGGCATTCTGACGAATTCCGCTCCGAGGCGGGAAAAGCACGCCATGGAGCGGAATTGGCAACAATTCCGTAAAACGTAACGGTCGTGGAACGAACAGATGTCTACGAGCGCACAAGACGATGCAAACGCAGTCTGGCGCTGAAGGATAGGATGGGCAAATGAAAAGGGGAACGAAGTCTGACAAGCCCCATCTTCATCTGATCTGCAACGCGCACCTTGATCCCTACTGGCAATGGGAGTGGGAGGAGGGCGCCGCGGCCGCGGTCTCCACTTTCCGCACGGCGGCGGACTGCTGCGATCTTTCCGACTCGTTCATCTTCTGCCACAACGAAGTCATCCTCTATCAGTGGGTCGAGCTGTTCGAGCCGGAACTCTTCCGACGCATCCGCCGGCTGGTCAAGGCCGGGCGCTGGCATATCATGGGCGGGTGGTATCTCCAGCCCGACTGCAACATGCCGTGCGGCGAATCGCTCGTGCGCCAGATGCTGATCGGCAAACGCTGGTTTCTGGAAAAGTTCGGGGTGGAACCGCATACGGCGATCAACTTCGATTCGTTCGGCCATACCCGCGGACTGGTCCAGATTCTCCGCAAGGGCGGATACGACAGCTATATCGCCCTGCGCCTGGGCGACAACCCGCAACCGCCGCCCGAGTTCATCTGGGTCGGCTACGACGGGTCGGAGATCATCGTCAAGCGGGACGAGTGCTGGTACAGCACCCCGCTGGGTCAGGCCGCCGAGAAGGTGCGGGAGGTCAAGGAACAGTTCCGGCGCGGGCGGCCGGTGACCATGCGCCTGTGGGGCGTCGGCAACCATGGCGGCGGGCCGTCCCGCAAGGATGTCGAGGACCTGGACGCGTACATCGCCGCCACCACCGACTGCGAGATCAAGCACTCGACGCCCGAGGCGTTCTTCGAGGCCCTGCGCGCCTCGGGGATGTCGTTGCCGCGAGTGGAGCGTGACCTCAACCCCGCCATGATCGGTTGCTACACTTCCCAGGTGCGGATCAAGCAGAAGCACCGCCTGCTCGAGAACGAGCTGTACGCCACGGAGAAGATGCTGGCCACCGCCGCCATGCAGGGCCGGCTGCGCTACCCCGGCGACGATCTCCGCGCGGCGATGCAGGACCTGGCCACGGCCCAGTTCCACGACATTCTGCCCGGCAGTTCCGTGCAGAACGTGGAGGATGCCGCGCTCCGCCTGCTCGATCATGGCCTCGAAATCCTCTCGCGCCAGAAGGCGCGCGCCTTCTTCGCGCTGGCGGCCGGGCAGTCGCCCGCCGCCGACGGCGAGATCCCGATCCTGATCTACAACCCGCATCCCTGGCCGGTCACCGGCGTCTGGGAATGCGAGTTCGGGTTGGCGGACTTCAATTTCAAGGAGCAATTCACGCTGGCCAAGGCGTTCCAGAATGGCCGGGAACTTCCGTCGCAGATCGAGAAGGAGAACAGCAATCTCAACGCGGACTTCCGCAAGCGCATCGCGTTCGCGGCGGAACTCGCGCCGGCGAGCATGAACCGGTTCGATTGCCGGCTGGAAGTGGCTCCGGCCCGGCCCAAACCGCGGCAGCAGACGGTGGACGGCAAGATCCGTTTCGACAACGGCGAGATGCGGGTCGAGATTGACGCGGCGACCGGATGGCTGACGCGGTATGCCGTGGGCGGCGTGGACTATCTGCAGCCCGGCGCGTTCCGCCTGCTGGTCATGAAGGACAACGAAGATCCCTGGGGCATGCTGGTCAGGCAGTACCGTGAAGAGGACGGTCAGTTCTCTCTGCTTTCGCCCGCGGAAGGAAGCCGGTTCTCCGGACTGCGGCCGGAAAATGTGATCGAGTCCGTCCGGGTGATCGAGGACGGACCGGTGCGCCTGGTGATTGAAGCCGTCTTCGGGTTCAGGAACTCGTTTGCGGTGCAGACGTACAAGCTCCCCAGGCACGGGACGGAACTGGAGATCCAGGTGCGCGTCTTCTGGAACGAGAAGAACCGCATGCTGAAGTGGAGCGTGCCCACGCGTCTTTCGGGCAGCCGGTGTCTGGGCCAGGTTGCCTGCGGCATCGAGAGCCTGCCGGTGACCGGCGACGAACTTGTGTCCCAGCAGTGGTTGATGGTCGTGGATGACGAGCGCCGCCTCGCGCTGAGCGTGGCCAACGACGGGCTCTACGGGTCGGACTGCAAGGACGGCGAACTGCGTCTGTCGCTGGTACGGTCGCCGGCGTACTGCGGCCACCCGATCGGCGACCGGCCGATCGTGCCGCAGGACCGCTTCCTGCCGCGCATAGACCAGGGCGAGAGGTTGTACACATTCCGCGTCAACGCCTCGGGACTGGAGGAACGCCTGGCGGCCATCGGGCGTGAAGCGCTGGTGCTCAACCAGAAACCGATGGCCCTCTCGTTCTTCCCGTCCGGCCACGGAGAACCGCCGCAGCCTGGCGCGCAGATTGACGATCCCGTCGTGCAACTGCAGGCCGTGAAACAGGCGGAAGACGGCGCCGGCTGGATCGTGCGCCTGTTCAATGCTTCCGATTCCGCGCGTACGGCCCGGCTGAGCATCCCTCCGTTGGGTGTCAAGACCAGGGCCCGGCTTGGCGCGTTCGAACTGAAGACTCTCCGGATTGCCGGCAAGGGCGGCGGCGCGGTGGAGGCCGATCTGATCGAGCGACCGTTCAAGTGCCTTAGCCCTGAAGAACCGCGAAGAAGAACACGAAATCAGGGATAGCCCTGTATGTGAGTGTTTGGGTTTGTGAGATGCGCCACGCTCTCTTTCTCGCATACCCACGCACCCACACACTCACCCACCCGGGTTGCGGGCGAAACCCGCACGGGGAGGAGATGCAGTCATGACGGACGGATACTATGAGACCCTGCACGGGCGCGGCCCGAAACAGATGGTGCACTGGGAACACTGGTCCAATCCGGACGCTGAGACATATCTGACCGGGATAGACTACTACGAACATCCGCGCCAGTGCCGGCTCAAGTTGAAGGAGCTGTATCCGGAACTGGCACTGGGTGTGCCGGAACAGGATACGCCCAAGCCTCGCCCCAGACTCGGCGGACAAGGCGGGCCCAGCTCTAATGAAGACGCGCACACGGTCCGCTGGGGCGACGGTGAAACGGCCACCTTTCAGCATGGAGAAGCCTTCTTCAAAACCCCGGAGGATGTTTTTGCCTTCAGTCCGCTTGAAAAGGGCGACTTCACGGATTGGCCGCACGTGATTATGAACTGGGACTTCCGCAGCGAGGAGGCGCTCTTGCGGTTCTTTGAAAAGGTCTGGCCGCATTTGTTCAGGGGAAATCCGCCGGGCAGGGGGACCGACGGCTGGTTCTACAACACGATGTTCATGTGGCCGCTGTTGACGTTCGGATGGGAGCTGTTCCTCGAGTGCTGCCTGGATCCGCGGTTCGAACGGATCATGGACGAGTTCCTCGAGATCAACCGCCGGGTCTTCCGGGTCTTCGCGCGCATGCCGATCGACCGCGTGACGTGCCATGACGACATCGTCATGAGCCGCGGCCCGGTGTGCAGTCCGCAGTGGATGAAGCGTTTTATCTTCCCCGCCTACGAGGAGTTGTGGGGCATACTGAAGGCGGCCGGCAAGGATGTCGTCTTCATGTCCGACGGGTGCATGGACGCCTACGCGGATGACATCATGGCGTTGGGAGCCCTGGGGATCATCAGCGAGCCCTACACCGACTACAAGGTGATCGCGCGGCGCCACAAGGATTGTTTCATTGCCGGCGAGGGCGACAACCGCATCCTGATGCGCAACAACCCGGCGGAAATCCGAGCCATGGTCGAGCGCATGGCGGAGACCGGCCGGATGAGCCGCGGCTACATGATGTGCATCGGCAACCACATCCCGTGGAACGTGCCGGGCCCGGCGGTGAAGCTCTACTTCGACCTGTCCAGGGAACTGGCGAAGCGGTAAGAATTCCGGACGCAACTGAAGGAGCGTAGATGCCTGGCAAGACAACGACAACGGTTTGGGATCATGGTACGGTCTTTCGGCGGGCGCCGGATCGCTTCTGGCTCGCGCGGTTGTGCGGTCTGCCGGTCGGACGCGAGGGCGAGGACAACGGCCCGCCGGCCGCCCGGGGCGTCGCGCTGTTGCGGCTCGACGGGCGGCGCTACGAAGGGGCGCAACTGGCGCTGGAGCAGGTCAAGAAGTCACGGCGCTCCCTCACCTGCCGTTGGCGGGTCGGCGATACCGCGGTCCGGTTGACCACGGCATGGACGGGCGACGCCGGGACCGGGGTCGTCAGCCGCCGCGACACGCTGACCAATGCCGGCTCCCGTCCGGTGGTCGTGTCGCGCTGCCTGGCCCGCGTGGCGCTTCCGCCGGGATTGTATGAGTGCTACACGCAGGCCAGCGTGTGGTGCCGCGAGAGCCAGGGCGCCTGGAATCCGCTGCACACCGGCTTGCGCCAGAGTCACCTCTCCGGACGCACCACGGAAGGCGGCACGCCGTACCTGGCCTTGCGCCTCGCCGGCGCGGCGCAGGGCGTCGCGTTTCATGTTCTGCCGCGGGGCAACTGGACGATCCGTGTCACTCCCGTGCCGGACGGCGGCGGGCGGCCTTTTGCGGTCATCGAGCTGGGGCTGTCCGATGAGAACCTGCATCGCACGCTCCGCCCCAGGGAAACCTTCGAGCTCCCGGAGATCCTGTGCCAGCCTTTGCCGGGCGGCGAAGCGCACCTGGGCGCGCCGGTGTTGCACCGCTATCTCCTGTCCCACCACTACCGTTCCGCGAAGCCGCAGGCGCCGGTGGTTTACAATACGTGGTTCGATCAGTTCGAAATCCTCGACGTGCCGCGCCTGCGCACGCAGCTCGCTGCCGCGAAGGAGTTGGGGTGCGAAGTGTTCGTGGTTGACGCCGGCTGGTACGGCGCCGGCGAGGGCGACTGGGGCGCGCAAACCGGCGACTGGCGGGAGAAGCCCCACGCCGCGTTCCGCGGGCGGATGCGCGATTTCGCGGACGAGGTCCGCGCCGCCGGGCTCGGGTTCGGCCTCTGGATGGAGCCGGAACGGTTCGGGGCCCTGGCGCCCATCCGCGCCAGGCGCCCGGAGTGGTTTATTCCGGTCGGCAACCAGGCCCGCCTGGATCTGACCAGGCCCCCGGCCTGGCGCTGGCTCCGCGGCGAAATCGTCCGGTTGGTGAAAACCTATCGCCTGGCCTGGATGAAGATCGATTTCAATTTCCGCGTCGGTGTTGACGACTCCGGCGCCGAACTCTCCGGCTACACGGATGCGTGGCACCGGCTGCTGGACGACGTCCGCGCCGCTTATCCCGAGGTCTTCTTCGAGGGGTGCGCCAGCGGCGCGATGCGTGCCGACCTCGAGACGATGCGGCATTTCGATAACTTCTTCCTCAGCGATTCGACCAACCCCACCGACATGCTGCGGATCACGCAGGGCTCCTGGCTGCGCCTGCCGCCCGGCCGCATCGGCCGCTGGCCGGTCATCCGGTCGGTCGAGCGCGCGGTGTGCGACTATGGACGGACGGTGCAGGACTCCGCGCCGCTGGTGCTGGTCCCCACTTGTGTCTGGAATCCTGTGGAGAGCGTGGGGTTGGATTACGCGCTGCTGGCCGGGATGCCGGGCATGATGGGGATCAGCGGCGACATGGCCGGGCTGACGGCGGCGCAGCGCGCCCGCGTGGCCGAGGCGATCGCCTTTTTCAAGACCTGGCGTCGGTTTATTGCGGGGGCGGTGGGGTATTTGTTGACGCCGCCGGTCTCGATCGAGTGCCGGGAGGGGTGGATCGCCCTCCAGTTGCAGCGGCCGGGTTCGGACGAGAGCCTGCTGTTCGTCTACCACATGGGCAATGTCGGTATCCCGCCGCTGCTGCGGCCGATGGGGTTGAACCCTGCGCGTCGCTACGCGCTGCGCTGGGGGTTTGGAGCGACGGCCAAGGATGGTGGTGTTGTGAGCGGCGCCGACCTGGAGCGCGATGGCTTGCGCGTGGCGGAATCCGGCGTATGGCAGGAGCGGGCCGTGGTGTGCGTCATTCGGGCGGAACGTAAGGGATCGAAGTGAGGGGATCATCGTTATGACCAGCAAAGAGCGAATGATCAGAGCGTTGTCGGGTGAACGGGTGACCCCAGCCCCCGTGGGGCTGCACAGTTGGGGCGATTACAAGGTTGAGCTTTCCGGAGTCTGCTGGAAGTTCCAGTACTGGCAGGGCGGTCCGGAGCTCGCCGGCGTGGAGCGTCTGCTGCATGAGCGGTACCATTCGGAATGGATGCACTGCGGGTCCGGTCCCGCGCGGTCGAGTTGGAGCCGCGAGCGCCGTACGGAAGGCAACCGGGCCTTTATCCGGAGTGACGACGGTCAGCGCTGGCTGGAGATCCAGGAGAACTATCACGTCACCCCCGATCCGGCTGTGCCTGTCGTGCCGTATACCGGCCCGCGGCTGACCTTGGAGTCCGAGGCGGCGATTGACGACTACTATGCGGCGGATACCGAGACGGTGGAGAGCATCATCGCGTCCGGGACCTTTGACCACGTCAAACTCCTCTCCGCCGAATACGGGGACCGGGTTCTGATTGCCGTCAATGATGGGATGAACGGACTCCCTTGGATCGGGTTCGAGGAGTTGATGATGGATGCGATGGACACGCCGGAGCTGGTGGCCTATGCGATCCAGGGGCAGTGCCGGCAGTTCATGAGGAGGGTGCATGCGGCCAAGGCGTGCGGTGCGCAGGCCTACATCTTCTCCGAAGGGATGGGCGGGAGCCTGGGCCAGCTTTCGCCCGCCCTGGAAGAACAGGTGCAGGCCGACGCGAAGCGCTGGTTCTATGCCGAAGTCCGGAAGGCCGGCCTGCTCCCCATCGGCTACTGGCTGGGTGATGTGCGCCCGCACATGCGCTGGCTTAACAGCCTGAACATGGCCGGCCTGATGATCGAGGAAGACAAGAAGGGGTTCACGCTCGACCCGCTGGAAATCCGGCGGATGCTGCGTCCGGAGACCTGTCTGTTCGGAAACGTCGACAGCACCCTGCTCCTGCGCGGCACGCCCGATGCCATCCGCGCCGATGTGCGCCGCCAGCGCCGGGCGGCGGCAGCCGGAACGTTCGTCTTCGCCAACGGCTCGCCGCTCGTCATCGGGACACCGGCCGGGAATATCGATGCTTACCTGGAAGAGGCTCGCAACGGGTGAACGGCCATCGGCGTGGGTCGAGGAGGAGACACGCAACATGCAACATGCCAGACCTGCCAGTTGACGGCGCGCTCGTTGGCGCCGAGGGTTTGCGGGAGATCGCCGTCCTGGCGGTTTATCCGCCACCACCGATCAGGGCTAGGCGCCGGTTCCGGCGCGCGCAAGGGTGCGCAGGTATTCCCGCGGCGATACGCCTTCCAGGCGTTTGAAAGTGCGCGAAAAATGGGCGCTGTCGCAGAAACCCGCGGCCTCCACGATGCTGCTGAGTTTATGTCCGCTCGCGAGCAGGGTCTTGGCATGGCTCATTCGCAGTTGCATCAGGCGGGTCATCGGCGTTTTGCCGGTCTCCGCGTGGTAGCGGTGGGAGAGGGTCGAGACCGAGACATTCATGTTTCGCGCCAGGTCGGCGATAGTCACCGGCTCGGCAAGGTGCCGGTACAGGTACTCGTCCGTCGTCCGAACCAAAGAGGAGGCCGGTGCGGCGGGGGCGAAGTCTCCGATCCGTCGGGTGTCGATCTCTTCCGTCGGCTCGCTTGAGAGCAGGAGGTCAATCAATTTGCAGAGTTCTGCCTGCGCCTGCCAGAAGCCGTCATCCCCGCACTGCTGTCCGATGAGCGCCATTTCGTCGAACAACGGCCCCGCAAGGCCCTACGGATCCACGAACCGGGCATACCCGGCGCGCGGATCGATCAGGCGGTCGAGCCTGGCGCCCTCGCCGCCATTGAAGAACACATAGGAGTACTCGCACAGCGTTTTGCGTCCCCTGGGATAGTCCTCCCAATAGACGGTGTTCGGCGGATAGCGATGCAGCGTCCGGGCCAAACACTGCCGCCAGGGTCGGGAGCGGGACGCCACCCGGACGCGGCCCGCCGTATTGACGGCATAATCCGCCACCCAAAACGAATAGCGCAAAGGATAAAGCCCGGTGAACATAAGCGAGATGTGCATGGCGGAGAACAGCCTGGGGAAAGCCCTCCCCGCTCCCCCCCAACCGTGGCCGTACACAACCGGCTTCATGGCGGAGAGTATGCCAGATGTCACGCCCGGCGTCCACATCGGGTTCCGGTACGGCAGAAGTTCTCATTTTGACTCTCTTCGCACCGGCGGACGCAAAGGATTGCGTCCCTCCATTAATCGGCACCCCGGAGATATCGAATGATTTCGCATTTGGAGGGCGGCAATCCCTTGCCGCCGAAGAGCGAATGGAGTCAAAATAAGGACTTCTGACGGCCCGTCATTCCCTCTGTCCCCGCAGAAGGGCGGATGCGCCCAGGAGAAGGATGGCCCTCTTGGATAGTGTTGCTATTGAATGACGAGTTGGGCTATCTTCAACGTCAGTGAGCGACAACGTCCATACACCTTCGATGCCCACATCGGCGGATGCCAGGAAGGAGACCCTGGCGTTGTGGGAACGGAATCGTCTGCAATGCGGATGGTTTCTTCGTGACGATTTCATGCCGCGGACCCGCGACGAGTTCGTCCGGTGCCTGAACATGCTGGCGCAGCACGGCGACCGTGCCACCTATGTCCTTGCCCGAAAGCTCATGAGATGTCTCTAACCGAAGATCATGTGGGACAATGCGAACTGGTTCGGGGCGGCAGGTTGTTCAGGGGGTCGCCGGATGCTCTGAAGGATTTGCTGGCCGGGGACTCGATTCTCTTTCACCAGGGAACGGTCCGCGGCGCATGGCCCACGCTGAGTGTCGCGCGTAGGGATGACTGAGCATCTGCGCCTGGATCAGTATGCGGAAGCGGAGGGCATGACGCCGCCGGAACGGATTGTGCTCCTGCGCGGCTGCGCCATCCCGGCGCTTCGGGCAGGGTCAGGAATTTCAGGAGCAAGATGCATATGCGCATTTCGCACGCACAGTGGGAAGGTGTTCGTGCGGTGCTCCTCGAAAACGAGGTCCTGCGCGCCGTGGTTGTTCCGTCTGTCGGCGGCAGGGTCGTAAGCCTGATGCACCGGCCGAGCGGCCGCGAGGTTCTGTGGCGGAATCCGCGCCTGAAACTGGCGCCGTGCGCACCGGGATCGGCCTATGACCCGAACTTCCATGGCGGCATGGACGAGGTGATCCCGTGCGATCTTCCGGAAACGATCAACGGGATCGCCTGCCCCGACCACGGCGAACTGTGGACGTTGGCGCTGGACGCGAAGAGCGACGGCGACGCGCTCGTCTTGCGCGGGCAGCTTCCCCGCTTCGGGCTGGATTACCTCCGAAGCATGCGGCTGGAAGGCAATCGCCTTGTGTGCGACTACCGCATCGTCAATCCGTCCGGCGGCGAACGCCGATTCATGTGGAAGCTCCACGCCGCCCTGGCGGTGCAGCCCGGGGACCGGGTTGTCTGCCCTGCCGCAACGGCGCATGCAGCCGATCCCGAATGGTCGCGCCGGAAGTCCGTTGCGCCGTTTGCGTGGCCCGAGGCCGATGGACTCGATATGTCGGTTGTTCCGCCGCCGGACGGCAGCACGGAGTTCCTCTATCTCAACGACCTGAGGGAGGGGCGCATCGGCCTGGAGATGCAGGACGGCGCGCGCATTGAGTGCCGGTTTGACCGGCGTGTGTTCCCCTGTTGCATGTATTTCGCCTCGCACGGGGCGCTGGGCGGGGCGTACACGGCGGTCCTCGAGCCCTGCACCGCCATGCCGCTGAGCGTCAACGAGGCCGCGCGGGACGGTTTCTGTTCGCGCCTGGGACCGGGCGAAACCCTGGCCACGACCGTGGACTGGGTTGTGGGGTATCGGTAGGGAAAAGGATTGAATATCCAATATCCAACACGGAATACCCAACCGAACAATCAGGAGGATATGGAGATGGCAATGAAACCGTTCGCTCCCGCGTTCGGAATCAGCGTGCTGACCGACGACCAGGTGCGGCAGATCCACCAGGGCGTGCTGGCCGTTCTCGATGAGGTGGGCGTCAGCGTGCAGTGCGCGGAAGCGCTGGAGATCATGGCGGCCCACGGTTGCCGCGTTGATCACGCCGGGCGCAACGTGCGCATCCCCGAGGCGGTGCTGAAGAAGTGCCTGGCAACGGCGCCTTCCGAGTTTACGCTGCACGGGCGGACCGCCGACCAGGACGTCCGCGTGACGCTGGACAACGTCTGGACCATCGGCGGCTCGTCGGCCCTTTCCGTGTGCGATCTCGACGGCAACCGTCATCCGGCCACGTTGCAGGACCTGGCCGACCTGACGCGGCTGCAGGACGCGCTGGAAAACCTGCACATCATGCATGCCATCGCAATTCCGCAGGACATTCCGCAGGAGGGGTTCGACCGGATCCTCTTCAGCACGGTGATGAAAAACACGAACCGGAATTACTACTCCCAGGGCATGGGGGCGCAGTCCATCAAGGACCAGGTCGAGATGGCCGCGGTGATCCTTGGCAGCACGGAACAGGTCCGCAAGACTCCGAACTTTTCGATCGTGACGTGCCTGATCAGCCCGCTGGTGCAGCCGGAGATCCGGGTGGAGGAGATCATCGAGTGCGCCCGGTATGGAATCCCGGTTTACATCGAGGTGGATTCCCAACCGGGCGGCACCACGCCGGTAACGCTGGCCGGCTCGCTCGTGGAGGAATGCGCGAACGTGCTGTGCGGCGTCTGCCTGGCGCAGATGGTCCGGCCGGGCCATCCCTGCATCTTTTCGATCGCCTCGGGCGTGATTGACATGGGCTCCGGCAACTACTCGGCCGGCGCACCGGACACGACCCTGCTGCACGCGGCTACGGCCCGGATGGCGCATTTCTACAAGCTCCCGTTCCAGGGCGGTACCGGCATAGACGCCACCATTCCCGACGCGCAGGCCGGCTACGAGCGCGGCTTGCAGGTGCTCACGAATATCCTGGCGACGACCAACTTCGTGCATCTTTCGATCGGCATGCTCGACCAGATGATGCTGACGAGTTTCGATTCCTGCGTGGTGGACAACGAGATTCTCGGCGCGGCCTATCACATTGCGCGCGGCATCGAGGTGAACACGGAGACGCTGGCCGTGGACGTCATCAAGTCCGTCGGGCCCGGCGGCGAATACCTCTCGCACGAGCACACGCTGGAGCACTTCCGCGCCGAGCGGTGGTTCCCGCGGATCACGAACCACGATCAGTGGAACGTCTGGCAGAGCAAAGGCGGGCTGGACATGCGCCAGCGCGCCGTGCGCCGAGCCCGGGAGATCCTCGACACCCACCGCCCGCAGTACCTGACCGCGGCACAGGCGGCTGAGCTCGACCGCCTGGCCCGCCGGTTCCAGGAGCAGGCCATCAAGGCACGGCGCAGCGAGCGGCCGTGAGCCGGCGTCCCGTCCGACACATAGCTTTATCGCGGATTGACAAGACATGAGGATTGAGCTGTGCGGAAGGATATGATAAACAGTTGACAATGAAAGAGGTTGCGAAACTCCTGAACGCCATGGTCCATGCCGGCGTCATCTCCAACTACGCCGTGTTCGGAGCCGTGGCGCAAATGCGGTACACCGAGGCGGTGGTAACCCTGGACGCCGATATCCTGGTGGCCGTGCCGCAGCCGGAAGCCTTGAACGCGCTCAACCCGCTCTACGCCTTCTGCCGGGCGCGCGGGTACCGGCCCGAGGGTGAGGCCATTCGAGTGGGCGACTGGCCGGTGCAGTTCATTCCCGCGTTCAGCCAACTCACCGAAGCGGCGATGCGCGATGCCGAGACAGGCGACATCGACGGGATCCCGCTGCGTGTCGTGCGCGCGGACTACCTCGCGGTCATCGCGTTGAGCGTCGGACGAGCCAAGGACATGGCGCGCATCGTGGCCCTCCGCGAAGCAGGCGCCGCGACCGACGCCGCGCTTGAAGAACTGGCCGCGCGGCATGGTCTTTCTTCCGCCTGGAAGACGTTTCAGGAGCGCTTCCGTGAACGATGATCTCGCAGCGCGTTTCCAGAAACAAGCCGCATGGCAGCGCTCGCGCGCGGCGGGGCCGTGGGCCGAAAAACTGCGGACTGCTGTAGCCATGCGGTCAGCCTTAAAGTTCTTGAAGAAAGAGCACCCCCCCTCTCTTCCACCACGCGGGATACTCGAAGCCAGGGACCGGCCTTGCTCGTGAACCGAAGCGGCTTCCCGCGCCGTGTGGTCGGCGAGAGGATGGCACTTACTCGCAGGTCTCTCTACAGTGCGCGACAACGTGTGGTCGGCGGACCAGCCGGACACTTCGTCGCCGCACGTCGTCGCACTCTTTGTCGGATACGCTTCGTCGGACCGTGTAAGAGTGGGCGTGTAAGGGCGTGAGTGCCCGTAGGCCGGAACTCCGGTTCCGGCCACGCGTGCGACGGGATGCCGGATGCTGTGACCCTACGAGGGGCGTGTTTCGTCGTCCATCCGAGGCTGTTTGGCGTGGAGTCGGCGCTGCAGCAGAGCCACGGCTTGCTCTCGGAAAAAGGTCTTCACCCGGCGCATGTCAATGTCACGAAGCATCGTGAGGCGAAGACTCTCCTGCCTGTCAGGCAATCGGCCAGCCTGCTCGAAGGCCAGCGCCAGATAATAGTCGTCAACCCCGGGATCCTTGCGGCGGGCCAACTCGATCAGACGGTCTACGGTATACCCCTTTTCCTGAACGAGCAGGTATACGTCCACAAAATCGCGTTCCTCGGCGCGGGCAAACAACGCCAGCAGCTTCCCGGCAGCAAGATCATCGAGGGAATGAACGTAAACGCCGTCATGCTCGGCGAATTCGGCCAGGTGAAATGGAGAGTCATAGGCGAGTTGAAAACGAATCTCCTCTGTGCCCTGGCGAAGGACGGCCTCCCAGAAACTGCCGAAACTGCGTATGACCTGCACGTCTATCCCTTCTCGGCCGAACGCTGCCGGCAGTTTCCTTGCGACGATGGGAATGAGGTTCTCTTCAGGACAGAAGATATCGATGTCCGCGGAAACGCGGTGGCGCAAATGGTAGGCCGAGAGGGCCATGGCACCCGTGAAGTAGAAAGCCCGGCTTTCCTCCAAGGACGCGAAGACCCTAAGAATCCGCTTGTGAAACGGCGTGAGAATGTCGGCGCTCAAAGTAGTCCCTCCACAAAGCCAGCACATGTCGCGGCAGTCGCAGGTTCGGAAGCGCCTCCTCGATGGCCGCAAGGTCCAGACGCCGGATGTCCGCCATGGTGCCGTGAGAGAGCGTCTGCTCCAGAAACCAGCGCTTCTGGTCGGGAGCATTCTCTTCGGCCGATGCCTTTTCCCACCTCGACCAGTAGATGTGCCTGGGGAGACTGCCTGTCGTCATGTCCGTTCCTCTGTCGCCTCGTCAACCTGAAATAGCTTATCAAACCCGGGGCTGCCGCGCAATATCCGGCAGACGCACGCAGGGCAGACGGTGTTCAGGTTTCAGTGCCGCCGCTGGCCCGCGGCGGACCTGAGGGAACGAAGCAATGAGAAACCGGAGAATGTCCAACACCCAGCAACGAATATCCAACGCCCAAGTGCGGACAGATCCGGACTTGGATGTTGGGTGTTGCATGTTCAATTACACGGGCGGTCTCGACGAAGGGTTTCTCAGGTCAAGTTGTCCTCCACCGCGCATTCGCGACGAGCCTGGGCCACTGCTCCACCAGATAGAGCGGCAACGATACCAGTCTGGCGGTTGCCGGTTCGTCAGCCGCATCGGCGCGGGCGACGAGGTGTTCGGAGGGCATGTCGCTATTGAAGCGCAGGGCGAGGCGCGCGCCCTTTTCCCGCAGGAACACGTGCAGTGACCGCAAGGTGCCGGTTTTGCCGGCCTTCACCTCGATGGGGAGGACGTGCCCGTCCAGCGGAAACAGGTAGTCCACCTCCGCGGCGGATCCGCGCGCCTCCCGGTTCCAGTAGAACAGGTCCGGCTGCATGTAGGCGGGCTGCTGATGCAGCAGGTGCTGCCCGACGAACTGCTCGCACAACGCGCCGTCGTTCACGAGCGTCAGCTCGTCCGCAAGCTGCAACTGCGTCAGCCGCAGCCCGAGCGCGGAACAGACCAGGCCGCAGTCGAGAAAGAGCGGCTTGAAATCCCGGTCATCCGCTTCCGCCGCCAGCGGCAGGCCGTTGGCGGAACTGTGCCGGACCTTGTGGATCACGCGCGCCATCGCCAGCAGCTCGACGCAATCGGACAAGTCCCGTGCTTTCTCGTTCTGGTCCAGGTTGACGTATTTCAGCTTCCGTGCGATCAGCGACGGCAGGCGATTGAAGACCTTGCGCAGGCGTCCCACGTTGACCCGTTTCCGGTACTTGGCGAAATCATGCGCAAACGACTGAAGAATGAGCTGGTGCACGCGGAAAACATCCTCCATGTGTTCTTCCCCGCCGTATGCCCGAACGGCAGCAGGCATGCCGCCGACGACCAGGAAGCGACGCAGGTGGCCGAGAAGCTTCGTGTGAAATGGCGCGGGGAACGCCCCTGGCGGCTGCCAGGAGCCGAGGAAGTCAACCAGCGCCTTCTCGTCCATCGCCAGCAGGAACTCCTCGAACGTCATCGGCCCCATGTGAAGGTACTCGATCCGTCCGACCGGCATGGAGAACTCGTGTTCGGTCAGGGTGAACTCCAGCAGCGATCCGGCCGCGATGACGTGCAGGTCGGGACGATCCTCGTAGAAATAGCGCAGCATGGCCAGCCACTCGGGCGCGGCCTGGATTTCATCAAGGAAGAGCAGGGTTTTCCCTGGCGTCACCGTGCTGCCCGAGTCCACTTCGAGCAGACGAACCAGCTCCGTCACGTCATGGCCCCGCAGAAAGCCCGCTTTTTCGGGCGTCTTGTCGAAGTTCACGCTGACCAGGTTACCGAAATGCTCGCGCGCGAACTGCTCTACCAGATACGTCTTGCCGACCTGACGCGCACCCCGAACAACCAGAGGCCGCCGGTCACGGCGATCTTTCCAGTCAACCAGTTCCCGCATGATTCGTCGTTGCATGGTGTGCGTCTCCATGTCCGCCGCGGGTCAGTTGGCAGACCAAGCGGACTCGGCTCTCTTTGACCACTTGGACGTACTTTATGACCCCCAATATCGCCCATGCGCGGGCATAATGCAAGGATATAATGCCGTGTATCGTGTTCCGTCAGTCACGAGGGGAGCACGTGTACGAGTATGGTGCCAGTCTGCCCCGTCGCGCCTCACGGGTTCTCCAACAGCGCAAGACAACTCTTCCGCGTCAGGAGTCCGAGGTCGGCCTCGCGCTCAAGAAACGGCCGCACGTCCGCCAGAGCCGCGTCCCACTGTAGGGTGTCGAGACGCGCCCGCAGGATGCTTCGCCAGTTGCCCGCATCGAGCGCCGGCCCCGCCCACTTCATCTGCTCCAGGCCGGCGTTCAACAGTTGGAAATTGGGCTCCGGCCACGTTCGATCCGCCAGGTACCACGTCAAATCGAAAAGGTCGCGGACAGATGGGCGACGTCGTAGAACCCCGTGGCTTCCGCAATGGCGGCGAATTTCCGTCCGCTGAGGAGCAGCATCCTGGCCCGGTCCACTCGCAGCCGCAGCAGGCGGGTCATGGGCGTCTCGCCGGTCTCCGCGTGATAGCGGTGGGAGAGGGTCGAGATCGAGACGTTCATGTGCTTTGCCAGGTCTGCCCGCCCTACCGGATCGGCACGGATACGATGAAGCCCGGTGAACATAACAGACATGTGCATGGCGCAGATCAGCTTGGGGATGGATTATGCCGGACAACCCCGGCTTGCGCCGCGGAGCGTGAGACGCTAGTATGCTGTTGTGAATCGGAAAGTCCATGTTGCGGCTTCGTTCAGGGAAGCCGACGCCTGGGATGTGCAACAGGCCATCAGGATGAGTTCCGCCCAACGACTGGCCATTGGCGAGGCGCTCAAACTGCGAGCCTTTCCACGACCATGGAAGGACGTGCGGGAATGCCGACACGAAAGATCGCCGCGTCGCACTTCGGCAAAGACATCCTCGATTTCTTCGCCTGTCTGAACCGGCATGCCGTCGAATACCTGTTGGTCGGAGGCGAGGCCGTGATCTTCTACGGGTATCCCCGTGTCACGGGTGACGTTGACGTCTACTACCGCCTGACCCGGGACAATGTGCGCCGCTTGTACGACGCCTTGAGCGATTTCTGGGGTGGACGGATCCCCGGCATCCGCGAGCCGTCCAGCCTGGAGCAGGACGGCATTATTGTTCAATTCGGGGCGCCACCCAACCGTATCGATCTGATCAATCGCATCGACGGAGTCAGTTTTGACGAGGCGCTGGCCGATGCCGTGAAAGTAGCCGCGGAAGGAAGACGCGCCCCCACGACACTCCGGATTATCGGTCTGGATGCCCTGATCCGCAACAAGCGAGCGGCGGGGCGTGCAAAAGACCTCGACGATCTTCGCTTTCTGGACGCGGCCCGGAAACGGATCGAAAGACGGAAACGCGCGTCAGGAACGAAACAAGTGCTGCGCGCCGTGGCTACCGCCGCCCTCTGGCTGGCGGGGGCCCGGGGCGGCATCGCCGCGGAAGCGACGGCGGCAAATCAGGACAAACCGCCGGAAACGCCGCCCGCGGCGGCGGACGAGACGGTGGTGCTGGACGATACCACGCTCTGGCGGCAGTTCCAGGTGGCGGGCGCCTCGCATCGCCGTGACGCAACCGGCAGACTGGTCAGATGTGAGATCCATGGCTGGAGCCCTGATGCGGTGGCGCAGGGACGATTGCGCGTGGGTAACATTACAGGGGTCAAGCTCTCCGAGGGTTCGAAGAGCGCGTTATGGTCGCCGCCGCCCCCGTCCGACTGGGCCGGGCCGGCTCTTGACGATAGCGTCTGGCCGCGGGCCTGGTTGCCCCAGCCTGCCGTCTGGTTCCGAGGCGACGGGGCCAATGCGGGCCGCGACGTGTTTGGACGGTCCAATCGCCCCTATGACCCGGTGGTGGTTCTGGCGCGCGGCAAGTTCGAGGTCAAGGACCCCGCGCAGGTCCGCGCCTGCGTTCTTTCGCTGGATTACTGGGGCGGGGTGGCGGTCTACGTGAACGGCAAGGAGGTGGCGCGCGGCCACCTGTCGAACGATGCGACCAACCCGGATCTCGTGGCCGATGATTACCCGCCGGAGGCGTGGACGGCTCCGGATGGCAAGGCGCTGAAACTCGACGACGAGAAAAACGCGGATCGGTTGGCGCTGCGCGTTCGCCGGCTGCGGGACGTTAAGATTCCCGCGTCGCTGTTGCGCAAGGGCGTCAACGTGGTGGCGATCGAAGTCCATGCCGCTCCGCTCGGCGCGTCCGAGTGGATGAAGGAGGGCAAGTCTCGCCTTTTCGAAGAGGCGGCCTGGCCGCCGATCGGGCTGTTGAGCGCGCGCCTGACGGTTTCGCCGGCGGGCGCGGCGGTGGCGAATGTGCTGCGGCCCCGCGGCGTCCAGGTCTGGAACCGCGACGTTTCCGATACGGTCACGCCCTTCGACTACGGCGATCCCGCGGAGCCGTTGCGGCCGATTACCATTAACGCCGGGCGCAACACCGTGTTCTCGGGGCGGCTCGTGGTCGGTTCCGACCAGCCGATCAAGGGCTGAAGGTGAGCGTGACGGATTTGGGGCTTGTATCGGAGGCGATATCGGTATCCGGCTCGGCGGGAGCCTCGCCCTCCCATGGCACGGACGGTGAAAATGGGAGGACGAACCTCCCGGCGAGCCGTCCGCCTGCAGGCGCAAAGATTCCGGCCTCGGCGGTGCGCGTCCTCTACGCCATTTCAACGTCCACGCCCGGCAAGACCTGGCTGAACCCGTACCGCTTCGACGGTTTGTTCGAGGCGATACCCGCGGTAGTCCCTGTGATCGCCGTTCCCCCTCCGCCGCGCGCGAGGTTCTTCACTTGGCCGGTGGATCGAAAGGATTTCGCGCCTGGAGCCGTGGCGCCGTTGTGGTTCACGGTCCGCGTGCCCCGGGACGCCAGGCCGGGCGTGTACGAGGGGAGCGTGAGCGTCGCGGCCGAAGGGCTGCCGCCGACGAGCGTTCCCCTGCGGGTGAATGTGTCGGCCTGGACGGCGCGGGACCCGAAGAATTTCCGTTTGCAGCTCTTCCCCTGTTCGCTGGAGGAGTCGCTGGCCATGTACTACGACGTGCCGCTCTGGTCGGACAGGCACTTCGAGTTGATCGGCAAGTCGCTGGCGCTGGGGACGGAGCTCAACGCGCGCCAGGCGTTCGCGAACCTGGTGGTTGAGGCCGACGTATACGGGAGCAACCCGGAGTCGCTGGTGCGGTGGATCAAACAGCCGGACGGGAGCTACAAGCACGATTTCACCATCTTCGACAAGTATCTGGAAACGGTGGCGAAGGCCATCGGCAAACCGCATCCCCTGCAGTTGGGCTGGGCGGGCGGCATACGCGTGGGTGATCCACCGCCGGCGGTGTCCGTACTGGACCCGCAATCGGGCAAAATCGAGAAAATGGCGCAACCGGCGGCATATACGAACGTGGAGGCGAGCGTGGCGTTCTGGAAGCCTGTGTTCGACGAAGTCCGCCGGAAACTCAAGGCGCGCGGATGGACGGATGAGACGATTTTCGGGTGCAACTTCTGGATTTCCGGCCCGCTGCCTCCGTCCACGATCGATGTCGCCAACAAGCTCTGGCCCGGGGGCGAGTGGGGCTACTTCTCGCATCAGGGGCCCACGGTCTTCACGGGCAGCGACACGAACGTCGCCATGAAGGTCCGCCTCCTGGGCTACATCTACAACGGGAACGGCCCGCACGGCATCCGGAAGACGTGGGAGCCGGCGTCGCGATCCATCCAGTGCAAAGTGTATCGCAACAACTGCTGCGCGGGCGATCTTGGGTATAACTCGACGAAGGAGGATCTGCCGTTGATGGAGATGCGGTGGCGGGCGGAGGAGATGCTGAGAATGGGCTTTGACGGCTGGGCATCCTTCGGCCTGGATGCGTTCCCGCTGAAGACTCCGTCCGGCGGCTACGCCTACCGGGGTCGGAGTTTCGGCACGCGGGGTTGGGGCCCCGAGATGACCGTTGGGGCCCTGCTGTACCCCGGCCCTGACGGCCCGGTGGCGACGGAACGCTACGAAGCGCTGCGCGAGGGGCTGCAACTGACCGAAGCGCTGCTGGACATCGAGCAGGCCATCGCGGCGAACCCGCCCGGCGCCGACCTCCTGCGGCGCGCCGCGCGCTACCGGGATGAACGGAACGAGACGTTTGTCTATGGCTGGTTCGGACCGCGCGGCATGCAGAGCGAAGACGATCGAAAACGGCTCGAACTGGCCGGCGAACTGACGCGATGCCTGCCCGTCGGAGCGGACACGCCGGCGAGCGAGGTGGCGGCTCTGGTCGAGCAGGTGGCGGCGAATCCGATTGCCGCCGAGAGCCGATGCCAGGCGTGGCGTCTGCTCGGCGACCCGAACGCCTTGAATCCGGCGCAGCTCGGCCGGCTGTACGCCTGCCTTAAGACCGAGCCGCGGGCGCGCTTCGAGTTGCCGGAGCTGGTGGCCGTGCTGGGGCGGGTCTTCGGCGTACGCTGCGACGGCGACGAAAACAAGCTGGGCCAACTGCTCGGCGACCCGAACGCCTTGCGGTTCCTCCGTGAGTACACGCAGACAGCGGCCGAGTCGACCAACGCCGCGTTGAAAGCATGGGCCAAGACCGACGGCGCCATCCTGCTCCCCCTGGTGAACGGCTTGCGCGCGGAATACTATCGCGGCTTTGAAACATGGAGTGAGGAAGACTGGAAGGGCGAACGTCTGGTTGAGAAGATTGACCCGCCGGACCCGACTCTCGGCATTCCCGGCATAAAATTCGACGACAACGGAAAAGTGGACCGGATTTCCGTCCGCTGGAGCGGCTTTCTGGCAATCAAGACGCCAGGCAAGTACACCTTCTATTTGGAGCAAAACCGTCACGCGCGCCTGTGGGTGAACAACCGGTTGTTGCTGACGGAGATCGACCACAGCAATGACGGCGCCGAAATCGAACTGACCGCCGGCTTGCACGCCTTCAAGGTCGAATACCCGCAGATCCATGCCAAGTGCTTCATCGCGGCATCGTGGAGCGGTCCCGGTTTCGAGCGCCAGACGATAGGCAAGGATGTACTGCGCGCGCCCTGGGCGGAGGAGAGGAAGTGAACAATGGGCAAAGTGATGACGGTTCTGGGGCCGGCGCCTGCGGATGCGCTTGGCGCGGTGACGATGCACGAGCATCTGCACCTGGACCAATATGCGGAGACGGAAGGCGCGACGCCGCCCGATCGGGTCGCGCTCCTGCGCGACGTGGCCATCCCGGCGCTCCGCCGGTTGCACGAGCACGGTTGTCACACGCTGGTGGATGCCACGCCCATGCCGATGCGCGCCGAGCCGTGGGTTTATGCGATGCTGGCGCGTGAAGCGAAATTGCACATCGTACTCGCCACCGGTTTCTACCGCGAAGCGTGGGAGCGGGAGTCGTGGGAATACGAGGGGTGTCCCTCCTATCCCCATCGATGGATGGACCGGCGCGTGGCCGAGTGGGACGTGGAAGCGCTGGCGGATCTGCTGGTGCAGGAGTGCGAACAGGGCATCCGCGAATCGGATGTGCGCGCCGGGATCATCAAGCTGGCGAGCACACGCGCCGCTTTCACCCCGCTTGAAGAGAAGGCGTTCCGCGCGGGTGCGATGGCCCAGCGCCGGACGGGACTCTGTATCACGACCCATGTGGAACCCGCCATGGAGCCGCTCGCGTTTCCACTTGCCCAACTGGACCTTCTGGAATCGGCCGGCACCGACCCTTCGCGCGTGCTACTCGCACACGTTCAGCCCCATCTGTTGCGCATGCCGGGCGAGGTGCGTCAATGCCTTGACCGGGGGGCGTCGCTCTGCATCACCAATTTGCGGACGGATGGCAACGAGTCCTTCTGGCGCGCGGTGGTGGACGGCATCCGCCGCTTCTTCGACGACGGTTTTGGAGACCGGCTCACACTCGGCCTGGACTGGGCTTTTGACAACGTCGCCGGGCCTTTTGCGGTCTGTTCCTGGATGCCGCTCCCGCCGTACGTCTATCTCTTTGAGAATGTCCTGCCCAAGTGGCGGGGGTGGGGATTGACCGAGGCCGAGATTACGCAGATGCTCGAGCGCAATCCGGTCCGGTTGCTGCCGAGAGGATAGCCGCAACCCGATACGCAGACAGGGCCAGACATTCTGTGCGCTACAAATTGCGGTGTAACGGAAGAAGGACCTGGTGACTGGGTGACGCCCGGATTGGTGGCACCCGCCGGCGTCACCGGGTCACCGGGTCATCGCGTCAAACAAGAAAGGAAAGGCTCATGCCATGGGCAGAATCTTCAACACCAGCGGCGGGTTCAGGAAACTGCACACCTTCAACTTCGCCACCATCATTCACCTGGGCACCATCAACTTCTGCAGGCGGTATATCCCCTGGAAGGATGACCCGCTGGGCAAGACGCTCGGGCAGATGGTGGGCGCGTCGCGCTCCGGCAAGCAGAACATCATCGAAGGTTCTGAGCGGGCGAAGACCTCGTCGGAGACCGAGATCCGCCTCACAGACGTTGCCAAGGCGAGCCTTTCGGAGCTGCAGGGCGACCTCGAAGATTATCTCATCCAGAAGGGTAGCGTTCCCTGGAGCGTGCGCAACCCCGACCATCAGGCGGTTTCGTCCATCATGCTCGCCCCGTTCGAGTACACGGACGACCTGCTGCACGACTACTGGATCTATCTGCTCGGCGAGAAGAAGAAGTTCGATCCGTGGCTCGAAGACCGGGACGACATCACGGCGGCGAATGCCCTGATCGTTCTGATCCAGCGGACCACGGGCATGTTGGGGCGGCAGCTCAACAGCCTTGAAGAGGCGTTTGTCGCCAAGGGCGGCATCAAGGAGAAGATGTTCCAGGCCCGGCTTGAGGCCCGCGCCATGCCTGACACTCCCGACACCCCGGCGTGCCCCCAATGCGAGAAGCCGATGAAGAAACGGCGTTCCGCGAAAGGCGAGTTCTGGGGTTGCAGCGGGTATCCAGCGTGCAAAGGGGTGCGCCGGATCGATGAGCATGAAACGACGCGGTGACCGGGCGACTGGATGACGCCCGGCTGGGGCATTCCGGCGTCACCGGGTCACCAGGTCATCGCGTCAAACAGGAAAGGAACATGAGAATGAACCGTTTCGACATCGCGCCCTTTGCCCTGCCCAACGCGCCGGCGGGGGAGTTGAAGTTCGAGGAAATGCGGGACATCGAGAGCGTCGATGTGGACTTTGCCGGGCCCGCGCCCGCGACGGCCGCCCTGCAGTACCTGCGCAAGAACTGGCCCGGCGAGAGTACTCCCGGGGGGTGGACCAAACGCATCGAGCGCGTGATGGAGATGGTCCAGCAGCGCCCGATGTCCGTCGGGTGGTACAAGATGGATGACCTCTTTACGCCGGAATGGGTGACCGCCGCGACGAATGTGGCACGGCGCGGGAAGCATACGTTGGTCTTTTCGTTCCAGGCGCTGACGGCCGAGCTTCCGGACGCGACGGACTATGCGGTAACCTTCCGCCGCACGGTGGGTGTGCGCGTGGCGGGGAACGCGGTGGCCGTCACGGCGATGCGGGTCTTCACCCGGTCGCGGCCGGCGCGCAGCCGGCTGCACCTCGAACTGCACGCCGGCCGGCGGACCGCCGCGAAGACCATCGGGGTGAGCGGCTACAACGCGGTTGTGCGCCGGGTGCTGGCCGGTGTCGGGACGCGTGTGACGGCAACGCAAGTCCGGGTCGGCGCGGGCCGGCAGGCGGCATTCGAGATTGAGCTGGATCACATGACGCCCGTGCACCCCTACGCCCACGATGGCGCGCACGTCCGCTTCGACCTGGGCCGGGACGCCTTCACGATTGCGCTGACTTCGCTGGACGCGGAAGGGCCGATCTGGTTTGCCGACGCCGGCATCTTCATTGTCCGTGCCGACCACCCGGAGACGTTTGCCGCCTACCGGGAACGCACAAAAGGGCGACGCAACGTGGCAGCCGAGATCGCGGCGCTGCCGGAGCAATCCCTGGCCGGCGCCATGAACGGTCAACCTCGCCCCCACCCCATGCCCTATGTATGCGGCTGCCGGCACGCCCGTCAGAAATTCTGGATCGAGCCGTGCGGCGATATCGAACTGACCGACTGGCTGGTTAACCCCACGTGGTTCCGCTCGCCCGCGGGAAGCGATACCCCCAAATGGAAGAACGCGGGGACGGCGCGAGTCTTCTTCGGCTTCGACCAGTGGGCGGCGGAAGCCCGGCATAACGACCCCTGGCCGGTCATGGCCTACAACCTGCAATTCCGGCGCGACGCCGTGCGCGTCCGGCAGAAGTGCTTCGCGGTGCCGCTGACGCAATCCATCCTGGCCGGCGAACCAGCGCCGGACGCGACGATCGTGGCGCTGGTGCGCTTCTCTTTCGAGAATACTGGCGACACACCGGCCACGGCGGAGTTGCCGATTGCCTACAGCCACCACGCAAGCCGCGTTCACAATCGCCGTGAGATGCGCAATCACAACAGGACGGGTGTGACCGACACAATGATTCCTGTATGCGAGCGGGAGAAACTGATCCTGGATGGCGACCTTATTCGCGGTTCCTACAAAGATGAGATGGTTCCGCGTCTGGCGTTTCAGACGGAGATGACCTCCGAGACGCATGCGGACGGTGTGCGCTTCCGCAAAGAGCTGCAACCCGGCGAAACCTGCGAGTTCCTGGCGCGCGTTCCGTTTGTCGCAGTCGAGTCTGAGGCTGAACTGGCGGCCCTGCGGGGGCTGGATTTCGACCGTTGCCATGACGAAATGGCGCGGTACTGGCGCGCGGAAAGTCGGAAGGGCGCACAGATCTCGACGCCCGACCCGCATCTGAACGCGGTCTACACCGGACATCTGCCGATGGTCGTGATGAGCGACTACGGGCATGCGGACGATCCGCGCATCGTCAGCACGTCGGTGGGGGCTTGCACCTACGGCAACTTCACCAACGAGTCGGTGATGATTGTGGAGGAACTCCAGCAGCGTGGCATGACGGAAGACGTCCGGCGGCGGCTGGCCACCTGGGTGAAGTACCAGGGAACCGTCGGTTTGAACGGACGCTTCACGGACCACGACGGAGTTTTCTACGGCAGCGGCGGCTGGGAGCAGGGTCAGAGCTACAATCAGCATCATGGCTGGGCCCTATGGGCGCTGGCGCGGCACTTCCTGCACACCGGCGATCACACGTGGTTTGCCGGCGTGGCGGACAGCGTCATCAAGGGCGCCGAATGGATCGCCCGGCAACGCCGCGAGACGATGAAGGAGTTGCCGCACTCGCGCGGCTGGGAACGCGGTTTCCTGCCCGCCGGCGCGCTCGAAGACGTGGAGGATTACTTCTACTGGTTGAGCACCAACAGCCTGACCTGGCGCGGGCTCGACAGCGCGGCTGCCGCGCTGGAGAACTATGGTCATGCCGAGGCCAAACGCTACCGCCGCGAAGCGGACGCCTACGGGCGCGACCTGCGCCGCGGATTCGAGGCGGCGCGCCGGCACAGCCCACTGGTCCGTCTGCGCGACGGGCGCTGGGTGCCGCACTATCCGTCCCGGCTCTATTGCCGCGGCCGCGACTACGGATGGATTCGCGAAACGCTGGAAGGCTCGGTCTACCTGCTGATCTCCGGACTCTACAAGTCCGAGAGCAAGCAGGGCGGCTGGATTCTCGACGACTATCAGGACACCCGGTATATGTGCGCGCCCTACAGCTATCCGATTCACGATCCACAGACCGAGTGGTTCGACTGCGGGGGCATCTGCCCGCAGCCGACGCTCCTGGCCGGCCTGCTTCCGCACCTCGACCGCGACGAGATCGAGGTGTACCTGTGGATGTTCTTCAACGCCTGGGCCGCCTGTTACCGGCCCGAAGCCCAGGCCTTCGTTGAGCACCCCCAGCCGGTGCTGGGCTTCGGCAACTGCGCGCCGTTCAAGACCAGCGACCAGTCCAACGCCATGAAGTGGCTGGCCTACATGTTCGCTTACCAGCGCGACGGTCTGCTGCACATCGGCCGGGCCATTCCCCGCGCCTGGTTCGCGCAGGAGCGGCCCTTCGGCGCCGCGCGGCTGAGCACGGACTTCGGCACGGTCTCCGTCGAGTATCGGCCGAAGCCGTCGGAGAGCCGGATCGAGGCGGAGGTGGACCTGGAACTGCGGACGGCCCCGGATACGATCCTGCTCCGGTTCCGTCACCCCGAGAAGAAACCGATCCGGTCCGTGGAAGTCAACGGACGCGCACACGGCAAGTTCGATGCCGCAAGCGGGGATATTGAGCTGCCGGCGAAGTCCGGGAGACTGGTCGTGTTGGTGGCGTACGGGGAGTGATGGCTTGGGAGACTTGCGTGTACGAGTACGGAAGTCAAAAGACAGTAGGAGCCGTACCATGAGCGGAACGAAAGTGACCGGAGGACGTGATCCTGTTCGTGTTTACACCCACTGCCTGCCGAGGGGATTCGACCGGCCCTCGGCCTACTATCGGTTGAACGCGGCCTCCCCCCACCCTTCCGTGAAAACCGCTTGTATCACGCGCGCCAGCAAGGTACGTTGTGTTCCTTGATAGAGAACACGGCCGAAGCCGATGAATCGGTCATGCCAACGCGCGCGGCCGGCGGAGGCATGAGGGCCAAGACCGCGATCAGGAGCTGGATAGATATGAGCAACATACGCCAACGCGAGAAACTGGGTCTGCAGGGCGGGATGAAGGCCGTCAGCCGCATCGAGGGCAGGGGCGAACCGAAGATCGGGATCGACGAGTTCATGTCGATCGTCGAGCGGTTCGGGATTTCGCGGGCGAACCGGGAGCGCATCCGGGCGCTCCTGCGGGACGAGCCATGGGAGGCCGGCCCTTTCCTGGCCAACTACTACTCCGGTCTCAAGGAGACCAAGGTTCAGGCGTATGAGGCGATGGCGCGCCGGGTGTTCGGCGTGCCGTTCGCCATCGCGACCAGCAGCGGCACCGGCGCCCTGCACGCGGCCTTCGTTGCCACCGGCGTCGGACCGGGAACGGAAGTCATCTGCCCGGCCGTCGGCTTCATCGCGACGGCGCAGGCCGTGGTGCTGGCCCGTGGCGTGCCGGTGTTCTGCGACGTGGACGCCTCGCTGGCGATGGACCCGGCGAAGATCGAGAAGCTGATCACCCCGCGCACCGTGGCGCTGGCGCCGACCCACGTCATGGGCAGCGTGTGCGACATGGGGGCGATCATGAAGGTGGCCCGCCGCCACAAGCTGCGCGTGGTGGAAGACTGCGCGCAGTCCTGCGGCGCGCACTGGCACGGACAGCGCCTCGGAACCATCGGCGACGTGGGCGCGTTCAGCATCGCGGCCTACAAGATCGTGGGCGGGGGCGAGGGCGGACTGCTGATTGCGAAGCAGCAGCGGATGTGGGAGCGCGCCAGCCAGGTGGTGGAGAGCGGCGGACTGTGGCGGCCGGAGCGTTTCGCCGCCCCGCGCTACAAAGGCGAGCTGTTCTGCGGCGCCAACTACCGTCTGTCCGAGCTGGAAGCCGCCATTGACGTGGTCCAGCTCAGGCGCCTGGACGGCATGGTGAAGCGCTTTCGCGGCGTGAAGCAACGCATCCTCAAGCGCCTGAAACCGTACCGGGAGATCCTGCCGCAGAAGCTCAATGACGCGGCCGGCGAAGTCGGCTACACCCTGCGCTTCTTCCCCGCGGATGTGCGACTGGCGGAGCAGATCGCCGCCGCCCTGAACGCGGAGGGCATCTCGTGCTCGACGCGCGGACGCAAGTCGGGCCCGGACTGGCACCTCGCCAGCTTCATGTACCCCGTGCTCGCGCGGGAACTGGCCTCCGGCGACAACTGCCCGCTGACCTGTCACGAGTACCGAAAGCGCGGCGGGCCCGCCCGCTACCAGGCCCCGGACTGCCCGGTGGCCGACGACTTGTTCGCGCGCCTGGTGACGGTGAACCTCAACCAGTGGTACTCGCCCCGCGACTGCGCGAATGTCGCGGCCGGCATCAATAAGGTGCTTTCGGCCTACTGCAAGGAGGGGGGAGAGAATGTGTGGATGTGATCGGTGGGGTGGGGATTGGGGAGAGAGACGAGGATCGGGACGAAGATCGGGACGAAGATCGGGACGAAGATCGGGACGAAGATCGGGACGAAGATGAGGGAGAGACGAGGATCGGGACGAGGATCGGGACGAAGATGAGGGAAGGAGCGATGCAGACGAGTCGAGGATTGGGACATGAGAGGCTGCATGTCTACGCGAAGGCGTTGGGGTATGCATCGTGGAGTCACAATGTGCTGACAGGGATCGAGAAGACGGCCGCAGCACTTGATCACTGGATTCGGGCGGCGGAGAGTATCGTTGAGAACTTGGCAAACGGAAACAGCCGCTATGGCTTGGCCGACAGGACTCGGTACTTTGATGTGGCTTTCGGATCGGCCTTGGAGTGCGCGGCCTGTCTCGATGTCTGCAGGTGCAAGGATATCATTACCGTCGAACAACTGATTGTTTGGCTGGACGGATTGCCCAGTGTCGCCGACCTGGGAAGTTCATCCGCGGCGCGATTGGATGACTGGAGTACAAGCGTTGTGCTGAACATCGCGGAAGGAAACGGCCGTTTCAGTGAAGGAGAACAAGTCCGGTTTCTCGATATCGCGCACACCAGTGCAATGCGGATTGCTGCATGTTTGGATTTGCTCGTCGCACGGCGCCAACTGAAGACCGAACAGATTGCGGAAGGAAAGCAGATCATCGCAGGAATTGTGCCCCTTCTGCTGGGCCTGAGGGGCTACGCGGATGAACAGCGAGGCAAGACGCCATGACCCGTTGTTCACCATCCTCGTCTCTCTCATCCTCGTCCCGATCCTCGTCTTTTCCATCCTCGTCCCGATCTTCGTCCCGATCCTCGTCTATTCTCTGCGAACCCTCTCGGATGACCCAAAGAAGACGCGTGTAATTCGACATTGATGTCGGCGGTCTGCTGAAACACCGCTTGAATAAGGACATGAAGACGGATGGCGAGATGCCGCCCGTTCAACAGAAAGGAAAACAACCCTGAAACTGGCAACCATGACCGTGCTGTCCAAATCCGAAATCCGCAAGATTCACGCGGCGACCCTGGAGATTCTCGGCGGCTGCGGCGTGAAGGTATTGAGCCCCCGCATGCGGGAGGCCCTGAAAGACAAGGGGCTTCCGGTGGACGACGCCGCCCAGACGGTGCGGTTTCCGCAGGCGGCCCTGGAGGATGCGCTGGCCCGTATCCCCGCCCAGTTCGAGGTGTTCGACCGCGAGGGCAAGCCCGCGTTCGTCCTCGGCGATGGCGTTCCGAAGATCGCCGGCGGCCACAATGCGGTGTTCTGGCTCGATTCCGACACCGGCGAGACCCGGCCGTCGCGCGTCGCCGATGTTGTCCGGTTCGCGCGGCTTTGCGAGAAGCTGCCGCAGATCGACATGATCGGCATCCCCGTGATGCCGCAGGATGTGCCGAACCCCCGCGAGACTTTGCTCCACGCCGTGCGGGCCGTCAGCGAAAACAGCCGCAAGCCGATCTACTTCTCGACCGACAACGGCGAGATCAACCGCGGCTGCATCGAGATCCTGCGCGGCGCGTTCAAGGGCGATTTCGACCGCCAGGTCTACGGCATCACCCAGCTCTCCCCCACCAGCCCGCTGTTCTGGGAGAGCAGGGTCTGTGAGGCCATCCAGGACACGCTCACGACGAACGTGCCGATCGCGATCCTGCCGGAGCCCAACGCCGGCGTCTCGTGCCCCTACACGCTGGCCGGCCTGCTGACCATGAACAACGCCGAGTGCCTCTCGGGCCTGGCGATGATCCAGTTGCTCAAGCCCGGCCACCCGGTCATGTACGCCAATTCCTGGACCACGACCGACATGCGCACCGGCGCGGCCCTCGTCGGTTCGATCGAGACCACGGTTTGCCGCATCGCGGCCGCGCAGCTCGCACGGTTCTACAAGACGCCCTCGCATACGACGGCGCCCAATTCGGACAACCACGCTCACGACGAGCAGAACGCCTGGGAGAAGACCTTCAGCCTCATGGCGTCCGTGGGCGCCGGGCATGACCTGATCGTCAACTGCGGCATGTTCGCCACCGGGATGACCTGCAGCGATGAGCAACTGCTGATGGACGCCGAGATCGCCGCCATGTGCCGCCGGCTCGCCGCCGGCGTCAAGGTGACCAAGAACACCATCGCTGCCGACCTGATTCGCGAGGTGGGGCCGCAGGGCGAGTCTTACTTGACCCAGGACCACACGCTGAAGCGACTGCGCTCGGACGAGTATCTGGTTTCGGACCTGGCGGTTCGCGGCCCGCTGGCGTCGTGGCAGGCCGCCGGGGCGCGCGACACCACCGCCATGGCCAAGTCGCTGGCGAAGAAACTGCTCGCATAGCGTGTCGGGAATGGCGTGTCGGGAATAGCGTGCCGGGTGTCGGGAATAGCGGTCTTTACTGTGGCCCGCGTCGGCCCGCCGCGGGCCGGGAATGGTGCTGGACCAGCCTCCGGTCTCATGGGTTGGTCCTTTTTTGTTGAAAAGCATATTATTGACACAGGTGTCAATAAGTCGTATTTCCATTTGCTATGAACGACAGGCAGGCAATCGAGCTGTTTCATTCCGGATGACCAAGCCTGCTATGCCGATTCGCGGACGTGGGACGCCATGGTTCTGGCTGTGGCCGAGGCCCTGCGGAAGGGAGCGTCATGAAACAGATTGACGCTTTGGCGACGCTTCTGGGCATGAACGCTTCAGTGTTCACCACGGCGGATGCGGCCGCCCTGTTGAAGATGCCGCGTTCGCATGCCAGTCAGACCCTCCGGCGTTTGGCCGCCGCCGGACACCTCGTGCGTCTGGCCAGAGGGCGTTGGGGGGCGCCGGGGAAACTGGAGCCGTTCGCCTTGCCGGAATACTTGACCGCACCGCTGCCCGCCTACGTCTCGCTGTACAGCGCCATGTTTCATCACGGCATGATAGAACAGATCCCGACGGCGGTATATGCGGTTACCCTCGCCCGGGCACGGCGATGCGCCACACCGCTGGCGGTGGTTGATCTCCGGCACGTGAGTCCATCTTTCTTCTTCGGATACGAGACTCATGGTCGACGCGGCGTCAAGATCGCTGTTCCCGAGAAGGCGTTGCTGGATGCACTCTATCTGGCGGCGGGCCGGAGTCGCGGGTTCGGCTCGTTTCCGGAAATCGAGTTGCCGCGGAACTTCAGCGTTCGGACTGCTCGTAGCCTGCTCGCCAGGATCCCGTCGCCGTCGCTCCGGAGACGGGTGGCGTCGAAACTGGAGGCGGTGCTGGCGGAGGCGAGAGTACAACGCGGAAAGACGTGATGCTTTACTGATGCGGAGACCAGGGGCGGGGAAGGGGACGGAAGGGTGCGGCGGCAGAGGGCCTTGGCCGGCAGGAGGGAGACGGTGATGATCGAGCCGAAAGACATTGGACGGCGCGTCCGGGAGTTGCGTCAGCGGGAGAAACTCTCGCTGCGCGGCCTTTCCCAGAAATCCGGCGTGGCCGTGAGTTTTCTTTCCAAGATCGAAGCGGGTAACGGATCGCCGACCCTGGCAACGCTGTTGAAGCTATTGGAGGCGCTCGGCGTCAGCGCTCCGGAGTTCTTCGCCGCGGCTCCGGACGCATGCAATAGCGTGATCGTCCAGCGCAGGGGCGCCATGCAGGAGTTGGATGACGGCGACAAGCGCTGGCGCTTTCTCTTCCCGAGCCATCGCGCCATCCGCACGGTCATGACCTACGAGGAATACCGACCCGGCACGAAGAACGTGGAACAGGAACGGCATCCGTTTGACGTCTGTGGCCTGGTCCTGAAAGGGACGCTCACCCTCCAGGTTCCGGGCAAGCCGGCGGTGGATATCCGGACGGGCGACAGTTTCTACATCCAGGCGGACACGCCGCATGCCGCCATCAACCGGGGCCGCACGCTGTTGCGTATGGTGGTGATGGAATTGCGCGGCAAGCGGAGTTAGGCGTGCTGCCGGACTATCACCTGCACACGCCGTTTTGTCGTCACGCCTACGGCGAGCCGGAGGAGTATGCCGCGGAAGCCGTGCGCAAGGGCTTGGCGGAGATCTGCTTCACGGATCACGTCCCTTTGGACGACCAGAAGTTCGGACCGTGCATGCGGCGGGGCGATTTTCCCGCTTACCAGGAGGCGGTAGACCGGTGTCGCGCTTCGGCAAGTCTTCCGGTACTGTTCGGGATTGAAGCGGACTTCTGGCCGGAACCAGAGTTCATGGATCTCTTCCGGGACTGGCTGCCGGCGCAGCCGTTCGATCTGGTGCTGGGATCCGTACATGCCATGCGGGGGTGGGTGTTCACCAACAGCGGGGCGGCGCTGGAGAAGTGGAAGACGGTGGACGTGGCCGGGGCCTGGCGGGAGTATTTCGATCTGGTCGGGCAGATGGCCGACACCCGGCTATTTGACATCGTGACCCATCTGGACGCCACCAAGCACTCCGGGTTCTGGCCGCACGAGTCGCTGATCCCGGAGATCGTTCAGCCGGCCTTGGATCGCATTGCCGCCGCGGGCATGGGGATCGAGCTCAACACCTCCGGCTTGATCCGGCCTTGCAAGGAGATCTATCCGTCCGCGCTGATTCTCTCCCTGGCCCGTGAACGCGGCATCCCCATCAGCTTCGGGTCGGATGCCCACGCGCCGCAGGATGTCGGGCGCTATTTTGACCAGGCCCTCAAGCTGGCGAAGGACGCCGGGTACACGCAGTGCCTGCGGATGCGCGGGAGGAAGAAGCAGCTCGTGCCGCTGCCGTGAGGAGAATGGCGGATGGTTGATGGCTAATGGGGAAGCAAGTGTTCAGTGGCCAGTGTTCAGCATTCAGAAAGAAGGGAAATCGATCTGCGTGTACGAGTACGTGTACGAGTATGGCGTTTGCCGTACTCTTACACCTACTCGTACACACCAATCTCTTTCTCTGGAAATTCTTTCACACCTTCCAGCGCCTAACGACTATGGCAAGGAGCAGCATGATGAAACAGAGCCACAGGAACACAGCAGCAACGTACCCAGTACTAACCACCCTGGCCCTGGCCGCCCTCTACCTGGCGGGGGTGGGCGGGCGGCTTCGCGGCCGACGTTCCGGCGGCAGCGGGCGCTTCGGCGCCAACGCAGACCATCGGCAAATTGACCATCAACGGCGCGAAGTATGAGGGCGAGATCCGGGACGGCAAGGCCAACGGGAAGGGGACGTTGATCTTTCCCGACCGCGGCCGGAAGTACGTGGGCGAGTTCAAGGACGACAAGCGAGAAGGACAAGGGACCTGGACCATCAGCGGCTATGGAAACTTGTTCAAGTACGAGGGTGGGTGGCAGAACGACGCTTACCACGGGCAAGGCACCGAGACCTACCCCAGGAATCCGGAGACGGACTTGACAAACCGAACGTATACGGGCGAATTCAAGGACGGCTACCGGTGGGGGCAGGGGACCATGACCCTCCCCGATGGCCGGAAGTACGAGGGGTCGTGGAAGTATAACCTGTTTCACGGCCAGGGCACGTTGACGGACAAGGACGGCAAACAACAAGCCGGTTGGTGGGAGTTGGGCGAGTATCGGGGTGCCAATGCGGTCGTGTCGGAGGCGACGCCGCCGATTATGGCGGTAAGTAAAGACGCGAGCGGCGGCACTTCGCCATTGACCGGCGGCACTACGCCACAAGATACGGTCGTGCTCGTGGACGAGCGTACCGTCTGGCGACACCTGCATCTGGATGGGCCGTCCCACTTGTTGCTCGATGATCCGGCGCCATACGACGCAAATTGGAAACGCGCTCCGGAGATCGTCAAGTCACCCTCGGGTCCCATGGCCAGGGTTTACATGAAGCATTTGAAAAACTTCAATGATATAGCAGGCAGGTCCTGGCCGGCGGAATGGCCGGAGGAACTGACCTCGCCCGCGCCGTCGTCCGACTGGGTCGGCGTGACGTACGACGATAGCCTGTGGCTGCGCGCCTGCTGGCCGCAGCCGATTCCCGACATGGCCCAGGGGCCCGCCGAAGACTACTGCCAAAAGTTCGTGAAGCGGTCCAGCCCGTTCGACACGGTCGTGGTGCTGGCGCGCAGCCGCTTCGAGATCAAGGATCCGGCGCGCGTCAAAGCCTGCCGCCTCTCGCTGGACTACTATGGCGGCGTGGCGGTGTATGTGAACGGCAAGGAATTGGTCCGAGGCCACCTGCCCGGCCAGGAAACCAACCTGGTTGCGAGGCTGGCCGATCCCTATCCGGAACAGGTGCTGCCCAGAGATAGCGTTGAGGCTACGGCGGGGTGTCTCCGGCAGTTGCGCGAAGTGGAGATCCCCGTGTCCATGTTGCGGTCTGGCCTAAACATCCTGGCGGTGGAGGCACACCCCGCTCCGATCCCGTACTTAACATTGAAACGCTACATCCTCTCTTACACCTGGCCCGCCATCGGAGTGAAGCAGGCGCGCCTGACCGTCGCGCCGGCGGATGTTGCGGTCACGAATGGCATGGGTTTGCAGGGGCTTCGGATCTGGAATTGCGCGGTGACCGATACGGTGACCGCCTCGAAAGACCTGCGCGAAGCCGGCGTACCGGTGGAGCCGGTTACGATCCGCGCGGCCCGGAACAGCGTCTTTTCCGGCCGCTTGATGGCGGGCTCCGATCAGGCGCTCAAGGGGTTGACGGTGACGGTGTCGGACCTCCTGTCTGCGGCTGCCGAGACCGCGAAGATCCCTGCTGCTGCGGTCCGCGTGCGGTATGCCGTCCCCGCCACTCCCGACAAATCCTGGGTGTCGAAGGGCCGGTTCGACGGCTTGCTGGATCAAATCCCGGCGGAAATTCCCGCCATCACCGTGGCCCGCGAAGGAAAAGATACGGCAGCCAAGGCTTTGGCGCCCCTGTGGTTCACGGTGCGGGTGCCCGCCACGGCCCCGGCGGGCCGGTACGAAGGCCGGATCACGATCGCGGCGCAAGGTTTTCCCTCCCAGACGGTGCCGCTGCACGTGCAGGTATGCGACTGGGTCATGCCCGAGGTGCGGGACTGGAGTATGCAGAACTTCATCTATCATGCGGAGGAGATGGAGGCGATGTACTACGGGGTGCCGCTCTACTCCGACCGGCATTTCGAGCTCGTGGGCAAGACGCTTGCCTTGCTGGCCGAACTGAACTCGCGACAGGTGATGGTCAATCTGGTGTGCGACTTCTTTGCCAGCGGCTGGGGCGGCTCCGTGAAGGCCAACCCGGAGTCGCTGGTGCGCTGGATCAAGCAGCCGGACGGCTCGTTCAAGCACGACTTCACGAACTTCGATCGTTATCTGGAGATGGTAGACAAGACCATTGGCAAGCCTCGGACTCTGCGGCTGAACTGCTGGGGAGAGCACGGAGGCCGCCCCGCCGGCCTGGTCAGCGACGAAAAGGGCTGGTTCACGAAGGATTTCCCCGGCGAGAAACCGGTGACCGTGCTCGACCCGGCGACCGGCCAGCTCAGCCGGATGAAGCAGCCGCCGCTGGGCACGGAGGAGAACTACCGATTCTGGAAGCCGGTCTTCGACGAACTGCTCAAGAAGATCAAGGCGCGCGGCTGGCTGGACGAGACCACCTTGGGCTACAACGCCTGGTATGCGACTTCCATTCCGGCCCTGGTGGACGTGGCAAACCGGCTGTGGCCCGGTGGGGAGTGGAGTTTCACGGGGCATAACGGCCAGTCGGGCATGCTGTTTCGGGGGTCGGACAGCAATACCGTCATGACTGTGCGGCATGCCGATACGGTGATGAATTTCCCGAACCCGAATTCGCAGCCGATGCCGCGACGCAACACATTTGCGTTCAATTGCCGCCTGTTTCAGCGCGACGATTTTCCGCTGAACGACCAGCGGAATGTGGCCGAGAAGTATGCGCTCTACAACGGGTATGATGGCGTGGGCGATTTCGGGGCGAATCTCTTCCCGCTCAAGAAACCGGTGGGCGGGTATTACGTCCATGGCGCCGGCTCCGGCACGGGCTGGGCCGTGGACCCGATCTATAAGACCGGGGCAAGTCGCAGCACGCTGGCCTTGCTCTATCCCGGTGCCGACGGCCCGGTGGCGACCGAGCGCTTCGAGATGCTTCGCGAAGGCCTCGAACTGTGCGAGGCGGTCATCTTTGTCAGAAATGCGCTGGCAAAGAAACCCAGCCCGCTTTCGCCCGACCTGCAGCAGCGGGCGGAGCGCTACCTACGTGAACGCGAAACGGCCTGCTCCCGTGTCGCCTTCCGGGCTCGCTACCTGCAGGCCGCCGAGGACGCGCGACTGCTCGATCTGGCCGGCGAGGTGGCGCGGGAGATCGAGGGGAAGAAGTGAGGGAGCAGGCGTTAGGCGTTAGGGGCTAGGCGTTAGGGGTTAGGAGGACGAAGAGTATGGCGGTGAAGGACGTGAAGGAGTTGACGGTGTACATCAAGGCATATCAGGTGGCCATGGAGTTCTTCGAAGTCAGCAAGAGATTCCCGGCGGAAGAGCGATACGCGCTGACATCCCAAGGCCGTCGGTCTTCCCGATCAGTCTGCCATAACTTGCGCGAAGCATGGGCGAAGCGACGATACGAGGCCCACTTTGTCAGTAAACTTTCGGACAGTATCGGTGAGAACTGGGAAACCGACACGGCATTCGACTTTGCCCGTGATTGCGGCTACATCAGCAAGGAACTGCACGCACAGTTCACATCGTTGAATTCGGAGGTCGGCAAGATGCTGCGATCCATGCACGAGCATCCTGAGAAGTTCCTAACGCCTAGCCCCTAACGCCTAACGCCTATCGAGGCGTAACGCAATGAACCAGACAGACAACACCACAGCAAGGAAACGAGTGCTCACCACCCTGGCCACCGCCACCCTCTGGCTGGCGCTGGCCACCAGCGGCTTCGCCGCGGACCCGGCTCCGACCAACCCGCCCGCCGCGGCGGGCGAGACCATGGCCGTGCTGGTGGACGAAACCATGCCCTGGCAGCACCTGCATCTGGAGGGGTCGTCTTACTTCAGCCTGGGTGACGCCAGCAATACGCCCGCCGAGTTCGCCAACCAATGGAAACTTGCGGCGGAACCGCCGGCGGTCAGCACCGCGGCGGGCACGCTGGTCAAGGTGGGGTTTACGCTCGTTGAAGGGTTGCCCAGGCCGACGTTGTGGCGGCCGGAGTGGACCGCGCCCCAACCGCCGGCTGACTGGGCCGGGCCGGCTTTCGATGACGGCACTTGGGCACGTCTGTACTGGCCGCAGCCGGAGTGGGCGGCAATCGATGCCCAGGAAAACGGCAGCAAAGTGCGGGCGGGGAATCCGTACGATACGGTTGTGGTTCTGGCGCGGCGCCGTTTTGTGATTACCGATCCGGCGCAGGCCAAGGCGTGCCGGCTGTCGCTGGACTACTGGGGCGGGGTCGTGGTCTACGTCAACGGAAAGGAAGCGGTGCGCCGCCACCTGATCACTCTGCCGGGCGGAAAGACCAACCTGTTTGACAACGTGGCCGAACCTTACCCCGATAGCGAGTGGCAACGGGGTGGCGGGAAGGACCCGGCGACCGCGCCGTTGGTGCGCCGCCTGAAGGATGTGCAGATTCCGGCGGCGCTGCTGCGCCCCGGAGTGAACGTGCTGGCAGTGGAGGCGCATACCGCCCCGGTATACGTTAAGAAGCCCTGGCCGCCGATCGGCTTGTTAAGCGCGCGGCTGAGCGTGTCGCCCGCTGCCGCCGGCGAGACGCGACCGCGCGGCATCCAGGTTCGCAACGCGGCGACGATCGAGGACGTGCGGGTCTGTGATCAGGCGGATCCCTTGCCCCTGCGTCCGATCCTCGTGCGCGCCGGGCGCAACAGCGTCTTCTCCGGCCGGTTGGTGGTGGGCGCGGAGGAGGCGATCAAGGGGCTGAAGGTGAGTGTGGGGGAACTGACCCTTGTTACGAAAGCGCCGTCGTCTTCGACCAGCAAGATTGCCGCTTCCGCGGTGCGGGTCCGATGTGCCGTGCCGACGCCGGCAGGGAAGTCCTGGCGGGGTGGGTTCGATGGGCTGATGGATGCCATCCCCGCTGAGATTCCGCTGGTTACGAATGCCACCCAGCGCATGCGGGAGTTCTACGGCGTGCCGGCCGGCCCGGAGACCAATTCGCCGCCGCGCGCCGTGGCGCCGCTGTGGTTCACGGTGCGGGTGCCGAAGGATGCCGCGCCCGGGGTGTACGAGGGGCGCGTGACGCTGGTGGCGGAGGGCTGGGCGGGGACGAATGTGCCGTTGCGGGTTCAGGTCAGCGCCTGGACCGCGCCGGACGTGAAGGATTGGCGGATGCAGAACTTCCTCTATCACTGCGAGGAAGCCATCGCAGGGCATTACGGGCTCACGAACTTCGGCCCGACGCATCTGGAATATGTGGGCAAGTCGCTGGCCCTGCTGGCGGAGATCAACTCGCGACAGGTACAGGCCAATCTGGTGACCGGCTTTGCGGGGGGGGATTACGCGGGCGGCGGTACCCCGGGAAACCCGGAAGCGCTGGTGCGGTGGGTCAAGCAGGCGGATGGGACCTACAAGCATGACTTCACGATCTTTGACCGGTATCTCTTGATGGTCGACCAGGCGATCGGGAAGCCACGAACGCTTCGGTTGAACTGCTGGGGCGCCGCGCAGTGGAACGACCGCTCGCTGGACAGCGCCGGCCGGAAAGCGGTGCAGGTGTACGATCCGGCCACCGGCCAGCTCTCCACGCTGAAGCAGCCGCCCCTGGGGACGCCGGAGAGCTACACGTTCTGGAAACCGGTCTTCGAAGGGGTTCTCGCGAGGCTCAAGGCCCGCGGCTGGCTGGACGAGACGACGCTCGGGTATAACCCTTGGAATGGCGGCGTTCCTGCCCCCATCGTGGACGTGGCGTACAAACTCTGGCCGGAGGGCGAGTGGAGTTGGACCGGCCACAATCCGCAGGAAGGTGTGATGCCCGGATCCCAAACCGGCGTGGTCATGAAGGTGCGGAATGCCAATACGGTCTATTGCACGGCCGATCCAAACCGGACGCCGGCCTGGCTTCTCGACGGACCGCGCCGCAGTACCATCATCTGGACGGCCCGCATGCTCCAGAGCGATTTCTCGCCGTTGCGCGAGATTCGGCGGCTGGAAGAGCTTTATGGCCTGATGGCAGGCTACGACGGACTCGGCGAGTTCGGCGCGGACCTGTTTCCCATCCGGACACGCGTGGGCGGTTCGACCACCCCGGGCGCCGGTGCCGGCACGGGATGGGTCGTCCCGGGCAGAAGTACCCTGGCTTTGCTCTATCCCGGGCCCGACGGGCCGGTGGCTACAGAGCGCTTCGAGGTGTTCCGCGAGGGAATGGAACTGTGCGAGGCTGTGCTCTTTGTCCGGCAGAATCTGGTCACGCAGAAACTCGTCGGCGCGTTGCAGAAGAAGAGCTACGACTACATCCACCAACCAGATGAAGCGGTAGGCAGCCAAGGCGGAATGCATGCGAACCGGTGGGCGAAGGACGGAACCGAGCACGGCAAGAGGTTGACCGATTTCAATCGCGGCATCTTTGTAGCCCGCTACATGCAAGCGGAAGAGGATGCCAGGCTGCTCGACCTTGCGGGTGAGGTGGTGGAAGACCTCCGCATCTCCGGCGCGGCGAAGGCGTATGGCGCGAAAGCGACGGGCGGGACCTTCTTGAATCTGGTAGACGGCTTCTGGGTGCACCGGTTCATGGACGTCGGCACGAACCGGTTCACGCCGACCGAGGACATCACCGGCGAGTATCTGGTGGTCGGCGGGGGCGGCGGCGGCGCAACGGGGAGCGGGGGCTACGGAACCGGTGGCGGCGGCGCGGGCGGCTTGCTGACCTCGGTGCGCGGATGCTTTTCCGGCGGGGGTACGCCGGGAACCGGTTCGGCGCCCGGCCAACCGGTCACGCTCAAGGCGGGGACGGAGTACACGGTGATCGTCGGCGCGGGCGGCGGGACCGGATGCAACGGGCAGGACTCGGTGTTCGGAAATGCCGGCAGCGAGTTCGCGATCGCCAAGGGCGGCGGGGCCGGTGCGGGCCGTGGCGCGGGCGGCAACGGTGCCTCGGGCGGCGGCGGTGCGTGGGGGGGTAGCGGTGGCGCCGGCACGACGAACCAGGGGTTTGCGGGCGGCGGCTGTTCTGGCGGTGACTACGGCGGTGGGGGTGGCGGCGCCGGTGGGGACGGGATCGCCGCACTTGGGGTCAACGACCCGAATCCAAACCGTGCCAGGGGTGGCGACGGAATTCCGAATACGATCACCGGCAATCGCGTGATGTACGCTGGTGGGGGCGGCGCCGGGGGGGACCGGTATGGCGGCCGGGGCGGAAACGGCGGCGGGGGGAATGCCAGGGGATCGGGCAGTGAGTACGTGGACGGCGTGAATGGCCGCGGTGGCGGTGGTGGCGGCGGGCAAAGCGCCGCCGGAGGCAAAGGCGGCTCCGGCATCGTGATCATCCGGTACAAGGCGGGCGGGAAGTGAGAGGAATGGCGGATGGGGGATGGCGGATGGCGGAGAACCCCTGATCGTTCGCCTTATTCTTTCGCCCTGATCTGGCTGAGATTGGGATTGGAGAAGTCTCTCAGACCATGTCACGCGTCCTTGCGGAGAAGGAAATCGAGCAGATGCAGGCGATGAATGCCGTGGATGTCGTTGCCGAAGTGCCGGTCCAGAGTGATCAGGTACTTGGGATAGTTATCATTGATCGCCAGCAGCGGCGCGGTCTGCTGGAGCAGACAGCTCTTTCCAGCCCGGCGCAGGCCGGTAATGACTTTGATGACCGGCTTGCCGAAGAAGGGTGTGATCCGGTCACGGTGGAGCGGTCGCTGTGTTTTGCGCGACTCTCACGTCTTGCCCTTACGCGCCACTCTTACACGCGCACCCTTACTCGCTGCTCTTACACGGTCTTGCGTGTTGCATGTTTCCGCCCTGCCCTCTGTTCTCGTCCTCGTCGGCGTCCTCGTTCTCGTCCTCGATTCGATCTTTCGAGGACGAGGACCGCTTCGCTGAGGACGAGCACGAGAAGGCCGAGTCTCATGTCTTTGTTCCATCCGGCCCTCCCCTGGCCGGCGGCCCGAGTGTACGAGTATGGTGTTTGCCGTACTCTTACACGTACAACCTGTGTCCGGACACTGAAAGAGGCCGGTGTTCGGAGGGCGAGGCGGGTCAGGCGCAAGCCGGCCCGCCGTGTCTTTTGTCCGCGTCAGAACCAACCGCGCGGGATCTGGCTGCGCAGGACGTGGGGCACGGCGTAGATGGGATAGGAATGCAGATCGTTGTGAACCGAACCGGGTTGGCCGCAAAACCGGATGCCGTACGGAGCCGCGCCCCGTTTCTCGTCGAGAAACGCGCGGAGACTCCGCAGTCGGCCAGTGGCGCCGCTCTTGACTTCAACGGGCACAACGACATTGCCGATCGGGAGCAGGTAATCCACTTCGGCATTGCTCGCGCGCGCCTCGCGGTGCCAGTAGTAGAGTTCCGGCGCGATCCAGGGGCGGCCGCAGGCCAGCAACTCCTGACCGATGAACGCCTCGACGACCGGCCCGGCGTTGTTGATGGTGCCGGCGGGATCCAGAAGCCAGGGCTTGATGTCCGCGCCCATGATGCGTTGCGCCAGGCCCACGTCAAAGAACAAGGCTTTGAATCGGGCCGGGTCGCTTTCGGCCTTGAGCGGAATGCCGTTTCCGGCGGAGTGCGTGACCCTGTGCACCACGGACGCTTTGCACAGCAGGTCGAGGGCCGGTGCAAGTTCGCGCGCTTTCCAGGAACCGGGAAGCGCATCGTACTTGAACTTCCGGCCCATTCTGGCAGGCACTTCGTTGAAGACGAGATCCACGTACTTGATCTGGTGCCGTTTGGCGTACTTCTGAAAGTCCTGGCGGTAGGCGGTCGCGAGCATGTCGAGGATCTCGCCGCAGCGGTTCGGGTCCTCGCGTTCGATCCAGGCGGCAACCACTTCCGGCAGGCCGCCCAGAACAAGGAATTCGCCCGCGAGTCGCAGCAGTTTCTCGTGGACGGGTCCGTCAAGGGACAGTGGCGGCGGGGCATCGAGAAGATGTTCGGCGATCGGTCGCTCCCCCCGCGCGACCAGAAACTCGAGAAAAGTCATGGGGTACATGTGCAGGGACGCCACGCGCCCCACGGGAAGGCCGACGCGATCCAGCGCGAACTCCAACAAGGAACCGGCCGCGATCACGTGCATGTCGGGCATGTTCTCGTGAAGGTAGCGCAGCGCGCTCACGGCCAGCGGTTCCTGCTGGATCTCGTCGATGAACAGGAGCGACTGACCGGGCAGAAGACGTCTTCCGGTCATCAGGCGCAACTCGCGAAGAATGCGCCGCGGATCGAGATTCGCCTTGAATACCCGGGCGTATTCGGGGTTCAATTCGAGATTGATTTCGGCGAACTCGTCATAGGTCTTCCCAAAGGCGCGGACGGCGTACGTCTTGCCCACCTGCCGGGCGCCGCGAAGCATAAGCGCCTTGCGGTCGGGACGCTGCTTCCAGTCCCGCAAGTACTGGTCTATGATGCGTTTCATGGGGCCATACTTGCAGAGGCGTGTTCCATAAGCAAGCCTATTCTTGACAATCGAGGTTGCAAATTCAAGCCAGTGGACGTGGCTGAGCGTTGCGGAATCAATGCTATTGCCGGCGGGTGATGTCAGAACCGGAAACATGGGATTAGCATTCTCCGATACGCGGGTGCTGCCGTTCCGGCCGTTCTGCCGCGAACTGTCGTTGCCGTAGGAAGTTTGCGATATGGAACCAACTCATGATGGCTGACTATCACCTGCACACGCCGTTTTGTCGTCACGCCCACGGCGAGCCGGAGGAGTATGCCGCGGAAGCCGTGCGCAAGGGGTTGGCGGAGATCTGCTTCACGGATCACGTCCCTTTGGACGACCAGAAGTTCGGACCGTGCATGCGGCGGGGCGATTTTCCCGCTTACCAGGAGGCGGTAGCCCGGTGCCGCGCTTCGGCCGGCCTGCCGGTCCTGTTCGGCATCGAAACGGACTTCTGGCCGGAGCCAGAGTTCACGGACCTCTTCCGGGATTGGCTGCCGGCCCAACCGTTCGATCTGGTGATGGGGTCCGTGCATGCCATCCGGGGGTGGGTCTTCACCAACAGCGGGGCCGCGCTGGAGAAGTGGAAGACGGTGGATGTGGCGGCGGTCTGGCGGGAGTATTTCGATCTGGTCGGGCAGATGGCCGACACCCGGCTGTTCGACATCGTCACACACCTGGACGCCACCAAGCACTCCGGGTTCTGGCCGCGCGAGTCGCTGATCCCGGAGATCGTGCAGCCGGCCCTGGACCGCATAGCCGCCGCGGGCATGGGGATCGAACTCAACACCTCCGGCCTGGTCCGCCCCTGCAAGCAGATCTATCCGTCGCTGCAGATCCTTTCCCTGGCCCGCGAGCGGGGAATACCCATCAGTTTCGGGTCGGACGCGCACGCGCCGCAGGATGTCGGCCGCTACTTTGACCAGGCGCTGAAACTGGCGAAGAATGCCGGGTACACGCACTGTTTGCGGATGCGCGGGAGGAAGAAGCAGCTCGTGCCGCTGCCGTGAGGAGAATGGCGGATGGTTGATGGCTAATGGGGAAGCAAGTGTTCAGTGGCCAGTGTTCAGCATTCAGAAAGAAGGGAAATCGA
>Ga0194125_10000638_pt1 | contig 58764 bp, 57 predicted proteins | sample TA2KigC250mmetaG_FD_148626 | JGI IMG/M metagenome (GOLD analysis project Ga0194125, IMG submission 148626) | Freshwater microbial communities from Lake Tanganyika, Tanzania - TA2015034 Kigoma Deep Cast 250m | ecosystem: Environmental > Aquatic > Freshwater > Lake | place: Tanzania: Lake...
TCCAAGTTCAAACTCTATCCGCTAATCGGCGCGAATTGACGCGAATATTTTTTCTTCGTGAATATTCGCGTGAATTAGCGGATAAAAAAGTGGAAGGTTTTATTTTCTGCAACAGCCTTATGGATATCAACACTGAAAACATAGAACAAGAGGAACAAATATTGCTTTCCTTGTATAAAGAACTATCGGAAACACATAAACGAAAGGCTATAGATTTCTTAGAATCCTTAGTGGAGGAAGAAACTAATGAAGATATAAAACATGCGCTTTTGCAAGCAGGCCAAGAGTTACTTATGGGAACAAGATAAACTACCATTGCGCTCTCTTGATGAGTTGCTTGCGGAGATTTCAGAATGAATTTCTTATCAACGCCAACTAAGGATACCACAGATAAAATAGACGAACACGGATGGGAGAGGTTACTTATCCGCGTCCGTCTATCAAATTCGCGGTATCATCCAAGGAAATTCAGGATATCCTTAAACAATTAGGTCTTTAAAATTGCCTATGTCCCTTCTTTTTCTTCCTTGTTAGCATTTGCATTATTCTCCTGTGCAATAATCAACTCAACTCGCAAGCATGTCCAATGAATGAAACAATTTTTCGCATCGAAAATCTCACAAAATATTACGATGACAAACTGTCGTTAGACGTTCCGCATTTAGAACTAGAAACGGGTAAAATCTATGCGGTCGTCGGCCCAAATGGAGCAGGAAAAACAACTTTACTCAACGTTCTGGCGGGATTGGATAAACCAACCGACGGAATGGTCTTTTTCCAGGGACAGATGATTGATTGTAAATCGAATATCATCACCGACATCCGCAGACACATCACGATGGTGATGCAAGACCCGATGCTTTTTCACACCACAGTGGAAAAAAATGTCGCTTATGGTTTGCGCGTTCGCTCCATGGACAAGAAAGCCCGGAATGAAAAAGTTATCGAAGCGCTTAAGATGGTAGGTCTTTCTGGCTTTGAGAAACGCAAAGCATATCAACTATCCGCTGGCGAAACGCGTAGAGTCGCGCTCGCCAGAGCCTTAGTATTAAACCCGAAAGTTCTCCTGCTGGATGAACCAACGGCGAACATCGACAGGCAGAATGCGGAAGTAATTGAAAAACTGATTCAGAAAATCAAATCAGAACAACAGACCGTTATAGTAATGACCACTCATGACCTCTCTCAAGCATACCGACTCGCCGACAAAATCATTTCTCTCCTGTTGGGGCGCGTCATCGAGAGCAGCCCCGAAAATATCTTCTCAGGAAAGATCGAAGAATCCAACGGATTCAAACAAATGTCCCTCTCGCCGTCGCTTAAAATTCTCATCAAAACCGAAAAGAAAGGCAATGTGCCGAAAGGCGAAGCCGTCGGTGAACGAAGTGAAGCGGTTCGTCCTGAACAAAGTGAAGGAACAACCGCGCGAAGCCATATCTGTATTGACCCCAAAGATATTCATATCTCAAATCAACCAGGGGAATCCAATTCATGTAATTCCTTTCTCGGAGAAATCACCTCAATAACAGCCGAAAAAGAATTGGTAAGACTGAAAATCGACGTGGGCGTCGAATTCATCGCGCTGCTGCCCAAGCAGGATTTCCATAAAATGAACCTTAATATAGGAAAGCAAACTTACATAACATTTAAAACTTCTGATGTCCATGTGTTTGGCAACTAATGACTGGCCGTCTTGTCCCCTTGCCGTCTTGCCATTTTACCATTGCTTTTTTTAGCTTTGTCAGTTATAATTTATATCAAAAATCAAGGAGGAGAAGCCTGAGAAAGGCGGAAAAATGTCATTAGTAATTGGAACAGTTGTTCTTAAAGAAGCTTTAGAAAAAAAGTATGCTGTTGGTGCTTTTAATGCTAATGGCGCTGAATATGTGCAAGCAATTACACAAGCAGCAGAGGAAGAAGGTTCGCCGGTTATCGTGCAGATTAGTCCAGGGGCGACTAAATATCTCGGATTAGAGATGGCAGTCGCTATTGTCAAAACCGCTGCTAATATAGTGTCAGTTCCTGTTGTGCTTCATTTAGACCATGGTGTGACTTACGAACAGAATATCGATTCCTTGAAAGCCGGATTTACTTCGCTGATGTATGATGGTTCAGAATTGCCTCTTGATGAGAATATCAAGGTAACCGCGGCGATTGTAAAAGAAGCTCATCCTCGCGGCGTACCAGTGGAGGCAGAACTCGGTAAAATACCCAAAATAGAAGAGTTTTTCGATCTGCTCCCAGCAGATTATGATTATAGCTATCCACCGCCTCAAAACATTCAAGAGAAAGTTATTGAACTGATGGCAAAACCGGAGGATGTTGAAAGATTCGTAGAACAGACAGGCTGTGATTCCTTAGCTGCCGCTATTGGGAGCATTCATGGCATGAAGAACGATGTGCAACCGCTCTACATCGAGCGATTGCGCGAGATACGCAAACTAACGGGCATTCCAATCGTTTGCCACGGTTCTTCTGGAGTCATTCAGACCCGCAAAGATGTGGAAGCATTAGAAGCGAAAGGTTGGAAACTTCCCGAAGGCTGGGGATGTATGGAGGACGCCATCAAAGAGGGTTTGGCGAAGATTAACATCGCTACTGCCGTTTCAATGTCTTTCCTCAGAGGAATGAAGGCAGCCTGGGATAAAAATTCCGATGAGAAAGATTCTCGCAAAATCACCGGCCCAGGCCGAGACGCAATGAAGGAAACTATCAAGGGATATATGCGACTATTCGGCTCGTCTGGTCAAATAGTGGTAACGCCTAAAGCTAAAAAGTCAAAGGAAGGTCCTGAAGGGCCAGAGTAAAGATTAGAAGAAACCGAGTTTCTCGAAGAAACTCGGTTTCTCTCACTAATTTTACAATGTTTCCTTTACTTTTTTCCTTTTATTTCTTTTGATTAAACTTTTCTTTCTAAAAGAAAAGTTTGGTTACTTATTGACATTATTTGCTTGTCCTTCGACGATAGTTATAATTTGGTTTGCCTTCACATTCTCTACCTTCTCAACCATTCCGCTCGGCCAGCGAATTTCGACGAAATCAACGGCGGCGTCTTTGCCCAATCCGAAGAAGGCGCGCATATCGCTCTGGCAAAGAAAGCTGGAACCGCTTTTGATTTCGCGAATTTGCCTTTTTCCATTTGCGGATACTGTGATTCTCGCGCCTATGCCATCGCGGTTGCTCTTGACGCCGACTGTTTTTATCATGAGCCAGTTATTTTGGTTGCCGCCGTCGTTGCGCAGGAGGTTAGGCGGTTGATTCACATTGGTAACGAGAATATCTATATCTCCATCGTTATCGTAGTCTCCGAATGCCGCTCCTCGGCTGACTCTTTTGATTAACAATCCTGGTCCAGCCATATTTGAAATGTCCGCAAACGTCCCATCCCCATTATTGCGAAATAACTGATTTTGCTGATTGTACGTGCCGATAGGGTCAAATTGTTCGATATTATTATCGACATGTCCATTTGCGGTGAAAATATCGAGGTCGCCATCATTGTCGAAATCGAAAAAATCTACTCCCCATTCGAGGTATGGCAATGTTTGTTCGCCAATGCCGCTCGTAAAGGTAACATCGAAAAAGAAGCCATCATGAGTATTGCGATACAGGTTAGTGGTTTGGTCTTGAAAATTAGTTACGATGATGTCTAAGTACCCATCGTTGTCGTAGTCGCCGAAATTCGCGCCCATGCCGTTGAACGCCATCCCGCTTTCGCTCAAGGCGACTCCAGCCATCATCGCCATTTCAGTAAATGTTCCATTGGAATTATTGCGATAGAGAAAATTTGGCGTGGTATCGTTCGCCACGAAGAGGTCTAAATCGCCGTCGTTATCATAGTCTCCCCAAACCGCTCCAAACCCCTTGCCCATATCAGACAAACCGGCGGATTTTGTTACATCGGTAAATGTCCCATCGCCGTTGTTCCGATATAAAATATCGGGGACGCCCTGATATGTTTCGGGGCCACAGTACACCCGAATACCTTTGCTGCTACAGAGTGGATTATTTTCCAATTGGAACACAACATAATTTGCTACGAATAAGTCTAAATCCCCATCGTTGTCATAATCCGCAAAAGCACAGCATGAACCCCATCTTTCATCTCCCACTCCGGCTTTCTCAGTGACATCGGAAAATGTCCCATCGCCATTGTTGTGGTACAACACGTTAGCCTCAAAATTGGTAATATACAAATCCTGATTGCCATCGTTGTTGTAATCCCCTACGCAACATCCAAAGCCATATTTGGTATCGCCGACGCCAGCAATATCGGTGACATCCGTGAATGTACCATCTGAATTATTGCGGTATAGCGCGTTGCGCGGTGGTTTTTCCGATGTAGCGCCGGGCAAATTTGCGCCGTTGACAAAGTAGATATCCAGGTCGCCATCGTTATCATAGTCGAAAAACGCCGCCCCTGCGCCTGTTGGTTCGAGGTAGTATTTCTGCCCACTACTGCCGTCGTTGTGCCGGAAGGTGATTTTCGCATCTTGGGTTACCTCCACAAATTGCACGGGGTTCTCTTGAGACTTACCTTCCAACACAAATAGTAGAATGAGAAAAAAACCGAAAACGAATGTTTTGAGGTAATCTTTGATTTGCATTTTCAATGATACGTGGAACGTGAAGCGTGTTGTGTGTTGCGTATTGCATGTTTCGAAGCACGCAACACGCAATACGTAACACGTTTTCCCGCATATCTGTGATTCATGAACAAACTCACTTCTTCCGCGCTTTCTGAATCTGTTTAAGTCCCTCGCGATAAAGCGGATTTTCGGGTGCTAATTCGATGGCTTTTTTTATGGCGGCTTCTGCTTCTTGATACTTTCCTTGTTTGTAATAGAGCAACGCCAAAGTATTCAGATAACTGGTAGATGTGGGGTTTAAATCGACGGCTTGTTTCGATAGCGACACGGCTTCAGCAAGTTTAACTCCTTCACCGCCGTATAGTTGCGCCAGACCATCATAAGCTTTAGCGGAATTAGGTTCAAGTTCGATGGTTAGCTTATATTCTCGTTCAGCGGATTCAAAATCGTTCTGTTCAGCATAAATTGACGCCAGGACATAATGCGTTTCTGCCAAATCAGGCTGGATTTGAAGCGCCTTTTTATACGCGGCAATAGCATCTGAGATTTTTCCTTGATGGGCATAAGCTAATCCTAAGTTGTGATACGCCGAGGCATCATCCGGTTGCAGTTTGATGACTTTCTCAAAATCTGCTTGAGCTAAAGCATATTCCTTCTGACGCAAATAAATCAATCCGCGTCCAATGTAGGCTTCTGTCAAATTAGTGTCCAGATTGATAGCTCTTCGGTAATTTAAGAGAGCGTCGTTCAACTGATGCTGTTTCGTGTACAACTCGCCAAGCCTGAGATAGGCATCCGTGAGATTTGGATTGAGTTCAAGCGCCCGACGATAATGTTCTATCGCCGTTAAATCATCCGCTTGCTGAAAGTAAATAAATCCAAGCCCGGCATACGCTTCAGCCAGGTCAGGTTTCAACTCCAACGCTTTTTTCTGCTCGGCGATGGCTTTATCATAGCGTTTCTGAAGGGCATAAGCCAGCCCAAGTCCATTATGCGCCTCTGGTACATTGGGATACATGGTGATAGATTTTTTATATTCCCAGATAGCATCATCTATCTTGCCTCTCATCAGATAGATACGCCCGATATTGGCGAGAATTGCCGCTCTATCCGCCGTATCGGTATCCCGCGAGAAATCATTCCGTAGTCTATCTATCTGGTCTTTTTCCTGTTTTAAGCGTTGGAAAATTTGTAATTCTTTTTGAGCCTCCTGTTGCTTATCCTGCTTGAAGTAAATTTGCGCTATATTATAATGCGTTTGAGCGAATTCAGGGTCGATTTGGATAACCTGACGGTAGTTTTGAATCGCCTTTTCCACATCTCCTTGTTGGGAATAAAGAAGTCCCAATTGGTAGTATGCTTCAGCAAAATTGGGATTCTCACTCAAGACGAATTGATAATGTTCCTCTGCTTTATCCGCATTTCCTTGTTTGGCGTAAGAAATTCCGAGTTGATAATGAGCGAGGACAAAGTTAGGATTTAACTCAATAGCTTTTTCGTAAAATTCTATAGCGGAAGGATACTGATACAATTGGAAATAGCAACTTCCGAGCGCTGAGTAAATTTCCGTTTGCTCTGGCGCGAGCGCGATGGCGCGCTTATGAGCTTCTATCGCCGCCGCAAATTTATCTTGAGCATAATACGCCAACCCTAAGCCATAATGCGCTGCAAAGTTCTCCGGAGACAACTGAACCGCCTGCTGATATTCGTCTAAAGCGGCTTCATAGGCCTCCATCGCTAAATAAGTTACGCCTAATTGGAGATGAGCGGAAACTGAATTGGGATTTTGCTGTAACTGTTTTCTACCCTCTGAGATGACATCCGCAAAATCTTTATCTCTCCATTGTTCGCGTAACTGAAGCTGGGATTGCCCAAAGGTTATTAAGGGGTGCGAAAAATAAAATGAGAATACTGTAACGATAACAAACCAGTGGAAAAAGTGTAGGTAGTCTTTTATAAAGATGGAGATTGATAGATTGCTATTTGACATCATTCTTCTCCCTAATGAAATGTTACTATGATAAATTAGATTGTGGCTATTTGCAAGAAAAAAATCAATAGGAGTTCGGCTATCCAAAATTCCCCATGATAGAGATTGCTTCGTCTGTTCCTTCACTTCGTTCAGGACTCCTCGCAATGATGTAGGAAGGTTGTCATTGCGAGCCTAGCGAAGCAATCCCGTTTTGAACAGATGTGGGGAATTTTTGTTCGGCTATAATTTTTCTTGATATTTCAAGTCCCTTGTGATATAATATTACGTGAGAACTCACAAAATTTTTCAAGCAATATAGTCAAAAGGAGGATAAAATGAAAAGGTTGAGTTTGTTAACTACCATCAGCATTGCTTTTTTATGCATGGGCATGTTGATGGGAACAGCGGACGCGGGTACCCAAATCTGGAATTTTGAGAAAGCAGACCAGGAGAAAGATTGGCATGTTGCGACGGGAAAGTGGAGCATTAAAAGCGGCGTCTATCAGCAAACGGACGCGGCGTTACCGGCGATGGCCTCTTTCGTTGGTCAGGCAGATTGGACAGATTATACGGTAGAAGCGAAAATCCGCATCGAACAGAGCAACTGGTCAGGGCTAATATTCCGCGCCAAGAGTGATTTGGAATATTATGTTTTATACTTCGGTGTCGGGTCAAATCTTGAACTTTGGAGACACAAACCTCCAAACGTGGATAGCCGCGACCAAATATTCATTATTGCACCGAAAGGCGTAGCAGCATTTAAGGCCGGGGAATGGTATACCCTCAAAGCAGTGGTCAAAAAGGACCAATTTCAGTTCTTCGTCAATAACGAGCTACAGAACGAGGTCGCAGATGCGGTATACAAAGCCGGGCGTATTGGGGTGTGGGCGTGGCAGGCCACTGCAAGTTTTGACGATGTAACAGTAACAGGAGATGGCATCAAGGATACAACCGCCGTCGAACCCGATAAGAAACTGGCAATCACGTGGGGAAAACTCAGGGTTGACTAATGCTAAAGTAAAGCCTGTATGCAAAAGAAACCGAGTTTCTTGGAGAAACTCGGTTTCTCTCAACATAAAAAGCGAGTGGGCTACCAACCGCCTTCCTTTTTGATATTTCCCCAGATAATCACAGATTTGCCGGAAAACTCAACTACTCTGCCTTTTTCAAAAGCGTCGGATTGATAATCTCCACGATAGACCACTGTGTTGTCCATCTGGCCGGGCGCGGCAGCAGAGCTGAATATCATGTATCCTTTTGAGAATTTGAGCCCGTGTTTATTTTCATCGAACATATTACTTTTTATTCCAATTATTTCTTTTGATCAAACTTTTCTTCCAACTTTTTCTTTAAGAAAGAAAAAGTTGACAAAAAGAAATAATTGGAAGAGAAGAACTTTTCTTTCTTAAAGAAAAGTTTGCTTACCGTCCAGATATCCTTTGTAAGTTGTGCTGTCCAAAAATAGCGAGAGTTTCATTGGCGGCATCCTGAACCAGACCTATCATCCGCTTTTTCTTCTCAAACTCCTTCACCGTATAACTTAATACTTCAAAAGGTCGCGAGCAGAATGAATGCGTAAGTTTTTATTAGATACCACAGATTTTATGGACGGACGCGGATAATAAATATTGTCCTGTCCGCGTGCGTCCATCAGGTCAGTGATATCTCCTCCATTTCCTAAAATATCCTCTCCAACCGCAGCATCAAAGCGGGCCCCATATCCTCTTCTAACGACTGTGCTAAATCAATGTGGATATCATCGCCGAGTTGCAGTCCGATGCCTATATCAGTATGAACATTATCTAAGTCAATTTCCTCCTCATGTTCGCTTCGCTCAGCGCTTACTTCGTGAAGCGCTTGAAAAGTATATCCCGCATCTACGAAGGCGACGAGTGCAGAACCGCCTGAACGTCGGAAGCGCAAACGGTATTCGGCATTAAGCAGGAGCATGTTGTCACCCATAAATTGTTTAAATTCGTAGCCGCGCAGGGTGCCGATGCCGCCGAGATATGATAGTCGTTGAGCGGGTAGAAATGCGTCGGATAATGCACCGGTGACGCGAAAATCGAATGTTTGTCGGCTGGATAGTCGATTGTAACGTGTGATGTAAAATTTATACAGAGTGAAATCGAAATCACCCTTCAGCCCTCGCCCGGCGTATTCCATCGAAAAATATCCCTGCCAACCGTTCTGAGTTTCGCCCGCGGGTACCGGATAAGTGTAGAAGTTGCGTGTGTCGAAGCGCTTGACGTTGCGGCTGTCAAATTCAAAAGAGACTGTTATGCTACGGATTCTGCCGTCGTCTATCCGAGGATTGCCGCGCTTGAGCATGGACGGGTTTAATAGGCTCCAATCGTTATTGATGAATAACGATGAGTATTTGTCATCCGCATATCGAACTCTGACAGCCGTAGAGGGGGTCAACTGTTGTTTCAGCCAGGCTTCATAGCCTTTGCGCTCAAAATAATCTTCAAACGCATTCCCCAAAAGAAAAGAAGCTAAAAGACCTTCGTTTTCTGAAAGCAAACTGAAGTCATTCGTATCCGTGAGTTTATGAATCTGAGCTCCGACTGTAAATCGATGTCGATTGAAAAGCCATTTTTCCGTCCCCAGTTGGAGATTCCAACTTTTAGAAGAAATTCCATAAGACGCGCCGCCGTAAAACCTTCCTCCGCCGGCAAAGAGCGTAGTTGCTTCCGCGCCCCCGCCCAAAATCAACCCATGAACTCGATTGAAATTGACAGTCGGATGTGGCCTGATACTCCCAAGCGGTTTTTCTTTAATTTCAATAGAGAGCGTTTTTTGCGCACTGTCCAATTGCCAATCGGTGAGCGTTGCAAAATAACGATTTTCACGTTTCAGCTTCGCTGCCATATGGAATATCTGCTCTTCAGACGTATCTGAAGTATATACATCGCCTTCGGAGATATTGAGTAACTTGATAACCTCATCCCGCTTAATCCGATTGTTACCTGAGAGCCGAATCTGTTTTATTCGTCCTTCATCAACAGTTATATTTAATTCGCCGTCAGCGACGCGATAATCAACCGAAGCAAGCGGATAACCGCGATTGTGGTAAAGTTCACTAATGAGACGACATTTCGTGCTGATTTGGTCAGTAACAAGTCGCCCTGTTCTTAGGTTAAAATACCGCGTTAGTTGCTGGCTGGTGAACAGGGTATTGCCATGAATTGAAAGCGACTTAACAGTAAGGTGGGCGTTGCCCACCCTACCAGCAGTAAGGTGGGCATTGCCCACCCTACCATCTGAAAGGGACGAAGACCAATCCACGACTTCAACATAAGGATTTTCAACAACCTCAACGATTAAAGTTGACGAATCGTCAGAAGATGATAGTGTTGTGATGACTTTTGAAAACCAGCCGCATTCTTCAAGCGTTTGTCGTATCGCGGGGATTTCTTCAGGATTAAATATCTCTGAAGGTTTTAGGTCAATTATCAAGAGGATTTCCGCATCACTGACAGTTTCATTCCCTCTGATTTCAATTTTATCGAGCCGCATCTGCTCTGGGGGTTCAAACATAGATATTGTTGGCTCTTCGACGAATCGCAATGTACCAAATCGTTCGGGAAAATGCGGCCAGGAGGCGTCTTCATCTGAAGCGTAGGTGGGCGACCAGTAGATGTATTCTTGTTGAGCTTGTACTTTGCGATGAATGTTGAAACCCCATTGCGTGCTGGGTGAGGGAATCCCTTCGCCTACGGATTTAAACGGAATGGCTATCTCCAGGCTCCAAAAATCGGGATATATCTCTGTACCAACGACACAATGTGAACTCCAGGTAACATCGGTTTCCTTTTGATTGGTATTCAGGATTTGCTCGACCGATGAACCAAGATGTTTCGGTTCATGCCGCCTCAACACCTGCTGGTCAAAGATGGTTCCAATTGGATTTACGGCGATGTGGTAATATTGTTCGCTTCGCTCACCGACGCCTTCGGCTTTCGGTTGGGTTTTAGGATTGGTGTCAAGTAGTAATTCGATATCGTCATCCTCCCAAACCGGGCTATCAAATTCGGTCTGTGAGATTTTTATATCAGGCATTTGCGGGTCATAAGCTTTCACGCCGATGTAAACATTATCCTCGTCCCAGAGGAAATACGCTTCCGTAAATTCATCAGCAGGCGTACTACCATCTGCCAAATAAAAGTCACTCAAACGCGTCGCCTTTCTCCATACCCGTTCATCCAACGTTCCATCTATCGTTGGCGGAGTCTGCGCTTTGACAATTTCAACGCTGGGAAGTCGGAAGTGGGAAGTCGGAAGTGGGAAGTCGGAAGTATGAGGAACTTCTACTTCCGCCTTCTCACTTTCGCCTTCCGCCTTCCTATCAGCCTGTTCGGCGCTAACTGCTTGAATGTTTATGTCGCCGTTTGACGCGCTTAATTTCAGCAATGGCCCGCCATCATTAAAATTACCTCGCAATACCGCTTCGGATTTCTGTTTCTCCCCTCCTCCGGAGGGGGTAGGGGGTGGGTTCTCAATGGTCAAAGGGATTTCGGAAATTACCCGTCCGTTTTCGCATTGCGCTTCTAAATCGGCGGAATATTCTAAAGGCAAGCGGAGATTGATATCGCCGTCGGTCACATCAAGAGTGAGTGGAAAGCTCAGTGTATCCAGAATGTCGAGGTCAATTGAGCCAGCCGTTGTTGAAAATTCACTTGCGCCATTGAGCCAAATATCGCCTTTGATAGAGCCGTTGACTACTATTACCTGAAATTGTCCAAGAATACCTCGCAACTCTACCGTTCCGTTCGCCGCGCCAATATCCTGCGAACCGTTGATGCCTGCGATAGTGACGTTTCCGCGACCATTACGAATGACCACGGCTATATCTTGCGGCACGCTCAGGTAATAATTGACCCTAACCGAGAGAATCCCTTGCGGAACTGTATCAGGCACTTCCGTCTTATAGATAATTCTATCGTTGTCGCGTAATTGCTTGATTTCTATTGATTTGGAATAATCCTTTGCGATTAAACTTTCGTGGCCTTTATTTTCGTCGAGCGCGTCTATCTGCTTAATCACCTTAACTGAAATCTCTTCACGATTCTCAATTGCTTCAATCTCTATGTCGCCGTCAACGTTATCTATGGATATATCGTAAACATTATCAAAACCTATAGTTTGTTCGATTTCCTCAGAATATATCTTCGCCAAACTGGGGAAAGACATAATTGAGGAAATTATTAGCATAATTGTTATGACCAAAATTTTTGTGAGCATAATTTTAAAACTGGCAAGAAGGCAATGAGGCAAGAGGGCAAAGGATTCCGTAGCCATATAGCCCTCTTGCCATCTAGCCATTTTGCCCCTTAGCCCCTTAACCCGAAGGAGAAATACATGAGCACTATACAGTGCCAATTGGCGGCCATTGACTTAGATGGAACATTGCTTGATAATCACTACCAACTTAGCGAAGAGAATTGCCAGACTGTACAAAAGCTGGCGGAAAGTGGAGTAATTGTCGTCCTTGCATCAGGTAGGATGCACGCGACGATTTTGCCGTTTAGTCGCAGGATGCATCTTAATGACCCTATCATTTCATACAACGGCGCCATGGCAAAACACGTAAAAACAGGTGAGACCCTGCATCATATTCCGATTTCATGCCACCTTGCGAAGGAACTTATCGAGTATTGCGCTAGGCGTAAGCTTCATCTGAATTTCTATTTAGACGATGTCTTATACGTGCGCGAGCAAAATGAGTGGAGTGAGCTTTACGATAGCCGAACAGGAGCAACATCACATCCTGTGGGCGATTTACATCGCTTTGATGGACATGGCCCCACGAAGCTTCAAATTGTAGACGCACCTCAGAATATTGACAGATTTCTCCGCGAATTCAAAAATCTATTTAAGGAGAAACTGTATATCACAAAAACGCAGCCGGAGTATTTAGAGTTCATGAATCCAGAGGTATCCAAAGGAAGTGCTTTAATTGCAGTTGCTGAGAGACTTTCAGTCAGTATGGAAAAAGTTGTCGCTTTCGGTGATGGATACAATGATATCAGCTTGATGGAAGTCGCAGGGTTTCGAGTGGCAATGGGAAACTCAATAGACGAAATAAAGACCTCTGCAGATTACATCACGGGAACAAATAACGAAGACGGCGTCGCAACCGCGATTAAAACGTTATTGTTGTAAAGCGCTTATCTGAGGAATAACTTCCTCTTCTTTTCTTTTTGATGGAACTTGGTCTAATTTCTCTTATTTCTTATGATGGAACTTTTCTCTTCCAATTATTTCTTTGTGTCAACTTTTTCTTTCTTAAAGAAAAAGTTGGAAAGAAAAGTTTGGAAGAAAAAGTTTGGTTGGCAGGAATCGTAGGTGAAAAGAACAACGGAACACGCAACACGCAATATGTAATATCATAATTCCATAGTAATATAATCGGTAATTTCACCTATTTTCCCACACGAACCATATCTTTATGTCGGACTTTCATCCCTTCAACTGGTACACTGGCGACGAAGGCCAGAGATTCATTCTCCCGGTGAAGTTCCATTTCGACACCAGCTTGCTCGAATTCAAAGTATTTTGAGAGCACATCTATTAGCTCATCTCTTATACCTTCAAGAATATCTGGCTCAACTAATGTGCGGTCCTGGATCAAAATTAACTTTAACCGGTTTTTCGCAACGTTTTTGCTCTTTGGCTGTTTGCGAATGAGATTTATGATTCGGTCAAACATGATTTATCCTCCTTCTCCTGAGCCCCTAAATATTTTCGCCAGTTTTGCCAGAAAACCATCTTCCTTGAAATTTGGAATCGGCAGGTCTTTTTCGCCATCAACCCTTCGAGCAATTCTCTTGTATGCTTCTCCTGACTGAGAATTTTTAGTGAGGGTAAGAGGTAAGCCTTTATTCGTTGCAACAATTATCTCTCTATCTTCGGGGACAATTCCTATAAGTTTAATCGCTAAAACATCCAGGATGTCTTGCGGCCCCATCATATCCCCTCTTTCTATCATTTCAGCCGACAAGCGATTGATGATTAACGATGGTTTTTCTATCCCAATCTCCTGCACCAAGCCGATGACTCGGTCGGCATCTCGAATAGCAGCAACTTCCGGTGTTGTAATGATGATGGCTTCATTGGCAGATGTGGTTGACATCCGAAATCCTTGCTCAATTCCCGCAGGACAGTCAATAAGTACATAATCAACCGTTTCTTTAAGCTCGTCAACTATCTCTTTCATCCGTTCCACCGGAAATTCATTCTTGTTGTTCCTTTGTGAAGCCGCTAATAATCTCAGGCTGTCAGTGCGTCCTCTGACGAGCGCTTTGGCGAGTGGACATTTGCCCTCGACCACATCCATAGAAGTGTAAACCACCCGACCTTCTAATCCCATAATAATGTCAAGATTTCTCAAGCCAATGTCAGCATCCACCAGCACGACGCTTCTCCCCATCAACGACAACGCGGTGCCGATATTAGCTGTCGCCGTTGTTTTTCCGACACCGCCTTTGCCAGATGTAATAACGATTGTTCTTCCCATATTTTTTCATCCTTTCTCCTAAACTTTCGTGGTTTTTCAATTTGGCTAACAAAGCACCCGATAATGCAAGCGGGACAAGCTGGTGTTAGAATATATTGTTTCATAATCCTTTGTATTCTTCCACGACTATTGTTTCACCTTCCACACGGGCGATTTCCATAACCCACCCATGTTGTTTCTCTTCATTAGGACGCGAGACGATATTGCCAATGCGTAATTGTGTTGGGACTAAATTTAACGCGACGATGACAGCAGAATGGTCACCTAAGGCACCGGCATGGGCAATTCCGCGTAGCGAACCTAAAACAATGATATCCTTTGCGGCGACAATCTCCGCGCCTGGATTAACATCTCCCAACACCACAAGGTCCCCGTCTAAAAATTCCTCCCGTTGTCCAGAACGCAATGTATGTCGGATAACACGGGCTTTCTCTCCTGGTGGTTCTGCCACTTTTTTTTCTACTCGCTCCCGTTTAATGACAACTGGCTCCGTCAGCATTTTCCCTAGATTTTTGGGTAACTGAGTAGTTCCATGGTAGTCCATAATGATGCGTTTAATTTCCATACCGTATTTTTCCTTCAGCCATTGCTGCAAATTATTCAAATCTTCGGTTTCAATGGTTCTGCTTCCAAGGTCCAGGGTAATTCCTATCCCTGACAAGGAAACATTCAGCGTAGACAAATGTTGAGTTAAAGCCTCTTCTATTTGGGAAATCGCTGGTTCTGGCTGAATGATGAATAATAGTCCATCTTTATATCCTCTAACTTTTACAATTTTATCTAATGTTTGATTCGGTCCCATCCTTTTTTCGCTCACTTCCTTTTCAGTATTACGTTCAGAATTTACCATAGGTTTCACTTATGTTTAGAATTCTCCCATAAGCCTTTGGCGTTGGTGAGGCTTCCGAACACAACCGGTAAGATATACGGCCCCTCGGGAATAGCGATTATAGAAGCGTTTGAACCATACTTTTGTAATGTTAAATTGATACCTTCTTCTGGAGATTTGAGCGGGTATACAAACAGTTGTCCAAGCACATCGTAAGGTATCCCATCCGAATAACAATAAACCTCCGCTTTTCGCGCAACTTTTGCTAATTCTTCAAGTTGCCATTGGTCAACGACAAAATTTTGTGGGTCATATAGGTCATCGACAAATTTTTGCAGGTTTTGAGTTCGGATGACTAAATCTGTAAAAGGTTGACTACCTACTCCCTCACTACATTCCGCCAGCAAGATAATACTGCCACCGGGCTTGACAATATCCATAGCTCCCACCAACCCCTTGATAGCTTGATAAAACGTGGCGTCCAAAGGATATCCTGCGCAGGTAGTCAGAACTATATCCACTGGCGAAGGCAAAACGACTTTAGCATTTTGCTCTACAAACTCAATACCGGCAATATGAGCCGCCACTAAGTCTCCGGCGAATACTCCAATCAACCGCCGTTTCCTATCAATCGCAACATTGACGATAAAATCTACTCCAGCCAGCTTCGCAATTTCTGTCGCTTCTTCATGAAACGGATTACCTTCTATCACTCCAGTTGTTGTTTTCGGATGTTCCAAAATTTTTGGGCCGTGCATTACTCTCATCGTCTCTATGGCGCTAATTCCTGGGCAGATAGCCTTTCGGCCTCCAGAATAACCCGCCATCAGATGCGGTTCAATCAAGGCTGTCGTTATTTTTAAATCCGCTTCAAGATAAGTTTTATCGACATAGACTGGCGTCCCCTTCTTAGTCAAGCCGAGATACTTATGAGTATTTAGTTCTCCTGAGAAATGGTTCACGATTTTATAATTCTGCATAATCTCCAGCCCCACCATTTCCTCCAACTCTTTTCCTTCGTTAGGCCGATGAATTCCCGTGGCAATCAGAATAACAATATTTTCTCTTTGAATGCCATTTTCCTCAAGGATTTTCAAAATCGGCGGCAAAATCAATTTATTCGGGACCGGACGTGTGATATCGGAGATAACGACACATGCTGATTTTTTGCCCGTAGCTAATTGTGCCAATGGCACCGAACCGATAGGTTCCTGCAAAGCTTGAAAAATAGCTTCTTGCGGCGAATCTATGGGAGTAACCGGCCGCAACTCTAAAACCGCAACTAAATTGCTGTCAGGAATATTAACCTGAACCTCACCTTTTCCATATTTCATTCCGACCAACATTCGTAAACCACCTTAATATTTTGGCATATTTTTGAAATTAATGCAAATGTTTTTTAAATTATACCACAAAAGATAATTTCTTTCAAAGCGAACTTCGTAATCTGCAAATACATTGTTAAGCGACGTGACTTTTAAAAAACAGACGGGCATGCTCGTTCACCCTGTTTTTCTTGATTCAGAATCAATTGTTTGAGTTTTTCCTGAGTTTTGGAGTCGAGTCCACGCAACAATTCTTCGGGAGTCAGTCCATGTACCCGTTCTTCGGGAGTCATCATCATAAGTAGCTTGTCTTTACCAATAATGGACAGCAAATCTTGAGTGACACGCTCCAGATTCTTTTGGTATAAACTCTGTTTTCCAGCCATTGCTAATACCTCCTCTGTCATTTCATAGTCTATAAAGTGGGCATGATAAATGCAAACTGTATTGTTCTCTGAGACAATTCGTTCAACAAACTGATGAAACTTCTTCTTTGAAGCTGCAAACAGAAGCAACGGATAATTTTTCGGTTCGATTGCCAGTTCATTGCTCACAAACAGATGAACTGGTAAAAAAGGATTAATGCTGACGTAATGTCCAACGTCGACTTCTTCCCATCTGACATCGTCCTGGCAATGGCGCAATACCTTTATAGGCTTGCGAGCGGAAACGATTGTAACTGTCATATCTTTAGCCGAAATATCTTTTTCGCCGAGATAAAGGTTCGCGCGTCCCAAGATAATATGATACCCTGCACGAGTCAGAATATCTTCTTTTCCTTTGAACTCGATTTGGTTATGAACACGGAAATAGCTGAAAACCGTTTCTTCTCTGACTTTCTTCAAATCTTCGTTCTGCTGAAGAATAACAAGCGCATCCATTGTTTTGTGCGTTGTGCTCATATCAGCCTCGTTGAGTCTCAATTCAGTCCTGGATGAGTCCAACGCACAAGACATTGTGCGAGGAAGTCGGCTTACCTCGACTTGCGTTTGGAGAGGGATGTCTAACTTTCCGAAGTTGAATGTCAATACTTCCTTGAAAACGGGGTCTATCTCGGCGCGTTCCACAGTGGATTTAGTCTTTTTGTCAGTGGACATCAAACCTTCTCCCCTTAAGTTAATCATTACCCACAGATTTTGAGCGGTTATTATATTTTTCCAGCAAGTAAATTATACCACAAAAAATAATTTCTTCAAAGCGAAAAATTACACATAGAAACCGAGTTTTTCCCCAAAACTCGGTTTCTGCTGCGCACGCAGCACGTTTTACGTTTCAATTAAATATTGACAACGCAAAACCTGTCAGATATAATAACAAAAACTTTGAGGTGTTCAAAAGGAGAAACTTTCATGGAAAAATTCACGACAATAGTATTAGACAATTACTACAATTCATCCCGCGCTGAACCATATCCGAAAGTCGGCGCCAAACCGCGCTGGGATACAGGGACAATCGACGCTTTGAACAGGCTTACGCTTGGTGAAGTCTGCGCGCGTGGGATTCCATTCTCTTTGGCTAATCCTGAAGCAACTGCGCATTTAATTGTTCTGCCCGCGCTTGCTGGTGATGGACGACCAGGCGAGCCGGTTGTTCTGCCCGTTGGGAAAAAAGCGCATTTTGTCTGTTTGGGGCATAGCTGCGCGAGGCGGGATAACGATGAGCTTGAACCAGCTATCGGCATTGAGGTTGCTCGCTACACCTTAGTTTATGAGGATGGTTCAGAACTTATGACTGCCATCCGGCGAAGATTTGAAATCAACCCATTAGGAGGCGGCGTCGGCGGAAGCGCATTTGTTGCGGAAACTATGCGGACTTCACGGCCATTGCGCCCAGGAGAACCCGGCCAATGGGGCTGGGCGCAGACTGGCGTCAGCGGCGATAATCTACCGGGCATCTGGATTTACGCTATGCCCAATCCTAATCCTGACAAGGAAATCAAAGAACTACGCTTGCAAGCTCTGACAGAAGACGGCATTGCAATCTTTGGCATCACGTTAGCGCATTTTCCCGACCATCCACTCCGACACTGGCCGCGCAATACATTTCGATTGTCACTGCCAGAAAGTGTGCAAGTTATGCCAACAGACCTGACTGTTAATTTAGACATGGGACACGTTACGCGGCTCTATCCCGAAGCGGGTCTAAATGAGACGACATGGTTGGATGACTCGTTGACAGGTTTGGGCAGCCAGGCGCAACCGCCAGAACCTCGAAGGAATTTCATGGTCGAAGCGACTGGCTCAAAGGCTGCGTCATTCCAGATTAAAGCGGGAGAAGAAAAGTTCGAGTTGTCTTATGGAGATGCGTTAAAAACCGGCGAATCCCACGATGAAAAAGGCGCACGGGTTGAACTCTGTCATCCTCGCAAAACGTGGGTGCACGTGAAAGTTATCGACGAGGAAACGGGAAAACCTGTCCCCACGCGGACTCGGTTTCTTGGACCACGCGGCGAATACTTGCCGCCTTATGGACATCCCGCAGAAGTCAACACGAACTGGTTTGAAGATGAAGGCGGAAACATCGTCCTCGGCGGCGACACTTTCGCCTACCTGCCTGGAGAATTTCAGATTGAATTGCCCGTCGGCGATGTCTTTGCCGAACTCCACAAAGGCTTCGAATATGAACCCACGCGCAAAAAGCTTAACATCGAACCGACGACGCGCGAATTGGCTTTGAAAATCCGCAGGTTCAGTCGGATGCGAGAAAAGGGATTCGTGACCGCAGACACCCATGTTCACTTTCTGAGTCCGCAGACCGCCTGGCTTGAAGGACAGTGCGAAGGTTTGAACCTCGTCAATTTATTAGCATCGCAGTGGGGCAAGCTATTCACCAACGTTGGCGACATCACAGGAAAACCGTCCGGCTGTTCGGAACAAGATACCATCGTTTTCGTCGGCACGGAAAATCGCCATCACCTGCTTGGACACATCAGTATGCTTGGCACGCAAGGAATGCCAGTATTTCCGATGTGTACAGGCGGGCCTGGCGAAGCCTGGTTCGGCGACGCGGACATTCGTTCACAAGCAGATTGGGCAGATGAATGTCGCGCAAAAGGCGGCGTCGTAATTCGTCCGCACTTCCCCGGCCCAAACTGCGAAGTCGCGGCTGATATTGTAACTGGAAAAGTCGACGCGGTGGAAGTGCGCGCATTCGGTATCATCAACGATACGCTCGATAGCAGTCCCATTAGAGAATGGTATCGCTACTTAAACTGCGGTTATCGCGTCCCTGCCGCTGGAGGCACGGACAAGATGTCAGCAGGCATGCCCGTTGGCGGTGTTCGCACGTATGCGCAACTTGACCATAATGATGAATTCAATTTCGACAACTGGGGCAAAGCGGTTCGCGCTGGCAGGACTTTCACCACAAGTGGGCCGCTCATCGGAATCACGGCAGACGGTCGAGAAGTCGGCGATGAAATTAAGATGCCCGCCGGCGGAGGGACAATCGAAACAGAAGCATGGGCGGTTTGCGCTCAACCGATTCACGGATTAGAAATCATCCATAACGGCAAAATAGTCGCTAAGACAACTTCAACAGAAGGCGCGAAACAGTTAGGATTGAAAGAAAAAATCAAAATCAACGGCAGTGGATGGCTCGCCGCGCGTTGCTACAGTTATCACCGCGTCTGGCACGTCTGGCCAGTGAATGTCGCCGCGCATACGTCGCCGATTTATGTAGTCGTGGATAATCAGGAGGTTTTCAATCCCTCAGATGCTGTATATATCATGACGTTAGTTCACGGCGGAATGGAATGGTTAGATACACTTTCAATCAAAGCCGATGAGCAAACTCATCAACGCTTGCGGTCTGTTTTTGAGATTGCGGAACGAGAATTGAAGGGGAAACTTGAGATGTATGGTAAGTGAGAGTTGTTATAATTTGGGGGCTATCCAAATTTGTTTTGGATAGCCTCCGAATTACTGAACTACAATCAATCTTGACTTTGTATGGAAAAAGTGATATTATTTTTGATGTAATATGCTCAACCTTGTAGAGCAAATGAAGAGAGATTAGGAGGAAAGTATCATGCGGACAATACCAATTACCGCCGAACTAATCAAAGAAACGGAAGGCGGATATACCGTTTACTGCCCTGAATTGGATATTTACACTCAAGGCGACGATGAGATAGAGGCAATCGAGAACTTACAGGAAGCAGCAGAACTACATATTGAAGAAATTGGCATAGAAAATTTGGAACTAAGAAATGTCCAGATTAAAAAAATAGGGATAACGGTCAATGTCTAAGCTCCCACGAATAACAAGCAAGGAATTACTTAGAGCGCTTCTGAGAGATGGCTTCGAAGTAGCGAGACAAAAGGGAAGTCATGTCCAAGTGCGTAAGTTCGTAGATGGCGAGAAAATCACATTTCCAGTACCTGTTCATGCGGGCAAAACGGTAAAGATAGGAACATTAAAGGGAATTTTAAGAAAGGCGAAAATATCTGAAGAGAGATTAATTGAACTTCTTTAGATTTATGCCACATGGAGTGGCTGGATGCGCCCAAAAAGTTCGCTACGTGTTTGCTCAAACTTTTCGTCTTCAATCCATTCTCCGTCATTGTATTGAAGAAGCAAGTAGATGTCGTACTTTTTCACGTTGACTAACAACTGTTTTTACCTCCTCAAAAGGAAGTTGCTTTTCCTTGAGAATCTGCACGTGCCGCGCGGAAACAATATAACAATCTTCTGAAACCTGGGTTACCGCTCCTTCCTGAAGCAACGTTTTCCAACTTTTGAACCATGTTTCCTTTGGTATTCTAATTTTTTGCATTTTGCCAACAACCCCTCAATAATAAGTGATTATGAATTTAAACGTTTGGTGTGAATTAATTGCATCTCACCCATGTTCACTTCGTTCACCGACGCCTTCGGCTTACGGTAGCTTATGGACAAAGACCCTTGTCTGAACAGGAGGAATAGACTACCATGGATCGAAGAAGCCTTGTAGTTTTAGTTATTGCAGCTATCATTTTTATAGGAAGTTTTGTGTTAGATGAGTATGCTGACTATAAAAAAGGCGAGCTTGGAGGTTGGTATACTTTTACACCACCTTACTCCAACGAAAGAGAAGCAGAAATTGCCTATTTAATGAAGGCTGCTAAATGGTCAAGAATGTTAGCTATTGTAGCAGGTGTAGCTGGAGGTTTTTGGTTGGTTATATCTGTACAGCAAAAAAAGAAATAGTGACTTTATAATAAAGGAAGAGGTTTACGGATATGAAATTAACTGCTGTTTTCCTAAAAGTCCCGGAAGGATACATCGGGTTTGTCGAAGAACTACCCGGAGCCAATACCCAAGGGAAAACCCTTGAGGAAGCAAGGGCGAATCTACAAGAGGCAATAGAAATGACTCTTGAGGCAAATCGTATACTTGCCGAAGAATCCATCGCAGAGATGCAAAATGTGATTCGTGAACCCGTGTTTGTGCATGTATGAAAAGACGTAATCTAATCCGCCATCTTGAAAAGCACGGCTGTGAGTTTCTCAGAGAAGGCAGTAACCACACCATGTATGTCAATCGCGGAGCTCAAAGAACTTCTGCTGTTCCAAGACACCGAGAGATTAACAAATTCTTGGTGAATAAGATTTGTAGCGATTTGGAAATACCGGCCCCATAGTCACCGAATCAAGCGTTGCAGTGGGTAGGGTGGGCACCGCCCACCAAAATCAATGTAGGAAGTTAAACCATGCCGAGATATCTGTTTGCCTAAGTAGAGCTTACGGTAGGGTGGGCAGTGCCCCATACGCATCAAGCTAACTAGTTAATTCAAAAATAACAGAATGATAATTCTGTAAGATTAGTAGCCGAAAAACCATTTTTGAATTGAAAAGTCCTCCATTCGATTGTAAAATAAATTATTCTATTATCATTTTTACAATACAACAGAATGGAGCTTTCCAATATGAACACCCTTGAATCTGCTATTGAATTCATGCAGGAAAACATCTCTACGATTTTCGATGTTGAGCATTTAGATACCCTGGCTAAAGAGAGTGGCTTCATTAAACGAAAGAGCAATCGACTTTCTGCTATTGATTTTGTACAACTGATGACGGTTGAAATTATTCAGGATCCGTTAATCTCTCTTGACGGATTATGTGATATATTAGCAACTCTCAATGAGAACTCCCAAATGTCGGCTCAAGGACTTCAGCAACGAATCAATACTTCTGGTGCCGCAAATTTCCTTTCGACCGTATTTTGCATTTGTTTCACAGACGCAGTGACACCGATTTTTGCTCTGACACCGCCAACACTAATGGCTCCTTTTCGACGAGTTCTGATTCAAGACAGTACCACCATAACCGTTCATGAGAAACTTGCCGAACCGTTTCGGGGATGTGGTGGAAGCGGCGCAAAAGCGGCTTTGAAACTTCATTTTGTCTATGATTTTCACCACCATCAATTCACAAATGTAACCGTCACAGATGGCGCTACCCCGGAAATAGAAATGGGACAAGCTTTAATGGATATGATACAACCTTCAGATTTGCTTCTCAGAGACCTTGGCTATTTTTCTCTTGAGCAATTAAAGCAAATTGAGCAAAAGGAAGCTTATTTTCTCTCGCGCTTATCCAAGTCATGTGGTGTATATCTTGACGATTCAGAAGATGCCCAAGCTTTCGATATTGCTATTTATATCGACAGTCATTATCATAATCAAGCAGTTGTGGATTTACAAGTGTACCTTGGGGCAGTGCCCACCAAAACTCATCTCCTATCTGGTGGGCGGTGCCCACCCTACTACTGATTTTAAGGAATCTCCAATCAGCGTATTCTGAAAATCAGCGGTTCTAAATTTGTGTGAAGGAATGATTAACCTTGACTTTACATGGAAGACGTGATATTATTTTCAATGTAGCACATTTAATCTTGTAAAGCAAATGAGTGGATAAATCAAGGAGGTAATCTATGTATACACTTCAATCTTTATCAGGACATTTAGATGAAATATGCAAAGCTGACGATGTGAGAAATTTACCAAATTTTCCCGTAGGCAAACAGTTAGAGATAACCGAAGAACGATTGAGCAATGATTTTCTAAGACAGTTGCCGTTCGGAGACTACTTGGTAAGATCAGCAGATACAGGATGGAGAAACGTGAGTGCGGAAGAATTGAAAAAGGAGTGCCTTTTTTGTTTTACACCGGTGATAGTGCCTGGAATATCCCGCTTAACGTTACCGCGTTGATGGATTTGCCAACTGAATTGGAGCCGTTCGTTCCACATCACAAAACGTTGTTCCTAAATCTAAATGCAATATCTCCGGAAAAACCTACTTTTTATTCCAATTATTTCTTTTGATCAAACTTTTCTTTCTTAAAGAAAAGTTTGGTTACCGAAAACCCACATTCATTCGGCTGGATTTTACGAATAATCCAGAGTGAGAAAGCGCCTTTAGAAAAGCTAACTAATGAGTTAAGGGAAGCAATAGAAAATATAGATAAGTTGACAGTTGATGGGGGGGGATATAATGACAAAACAAAACTTTCACGGTTCATTCGTCTTAGTATTACACGCGCATCTACCGTATGTGCTTCATCAAAATCGACTCGAAGAGGAAATGCTATTCGAAGCTACTGCCGAAACGTACATTCCACTGTTAGAAATGTTCAATAAATTAGTAGATGAAGGGGTTTCGCCTAAGGTTACCATTGGCATTTCTCCGGTCCTGGCAGAGCAGTTAACAAACTCATATTTCAAATACAAGTTCAGAGAATACTGCCTGCTGAAGATGCAGTATGCGCTACAAGACCAAAATACTTTCCGAAATGTCAACGAACACATAAGCGGATTGGCAAGAATGTGGGAAGAGTTTTATTCGCGTACCTACACCATGTTCATGGAGAAATACAATGAGGATTTGCTAAGCGCATTTAAGAAATTGCAGGACGAAGGACATATTGAGATAATTACCTGCGGCGCTACTCACGCTTACTTTCCTGCACTGCGCGAGGATACCAGTATTCAAGCTCAGGTGAAGATGGCTGTAAAAACCCACCAGCGACATTTTGGCAAGAAGCCACGCGGTATATGGCTGCCAGAATGCGGCTATCGTCCGCCTTGTGATTGGTCGCCGCCATTTACCTCTGACTATGGCGAAACACCCTATCCGCGCAAGGGCGTTGAGGAGTTTCTGAGTGAGAATGACATAACCTATTTTGTCATTGACGCCCACCAACTGATGAGAGCCTGGCCAAACGATATCTTCAAAAGCCCGATGGAAACTTACTTAGTGGGCGGCGCGCAGATACCCAAAAAGCCTGTAACTGTTTTTACCAGGGACATAAAACTCTCAGCTCAAGTTTGGTGGCATCAGGTAGGTTATCCCGGTGACGCTGCTTATCTTGATTTCCATAAACGTCACGAAGGCAGCAAACATCGTTACTGGCGTATTACGGATAACCGTTTGGATATGGCATACAAAGAGCTTTATTATCCTGATGATTCGTATAGACATCGGGTTAAGGAACATGCTGGACATTACAAATGGCTCATTGCTCAAAGCTTGAAATCCAATTATCAAAACACTGGCACAGCCACGCTCGCGATGACAGCCTTTGATGCTGAATTGTTCGGACACTGGTGGTTTGAGGGACCGACTTTCCTCTACTACGTCATAAAATGGATAGCGGCTGACCCGGAAACCAAATCAGCAACCTGTAGCGAATATCTCGACCAGAATCCGGCGGACATCTGGGTTCACCTCCATGAATCGTCATGGGGAAGGAATTACGACTCCAGTACGTGGATTAATCCAGAAGTAGAATGGACGTGGGAGCGAATCTATCACGCAGAAAAAGAGATTCAGTATTTAGCAAAGGATTTTGCCAGTAGAAAAAATGACCAAACTTTACAGCGCATCCTCAAACAAGCCATCCGAGAACTTTTTATCTTGCAAGCATCCGACTGGCAATTCATGATTACTAATTGGTCGACCAGGGATTTAGCTGAAAAACGGGTTGTAGAACGCCACGAAGATTTCATCCGTCTCGCCAAAATGGCCTGGGATTATGGACATGGACGGAATGTGCCGGAAGAAGAATGGGTATTTCTGCACCATTGCGAAATGCGAAATGATGTTTTCCCGGAGCCAGAATTGGGTTGGTTTAGCAAGTTGGATTATCCGCCAAAATCAAAAGAGTAGAGATACCACTGACTTTATGGCCTGCCCTCGAACGAAGTGAAGGGACGCACGCGGATAGTCTTAAACACTTGGCGTGAATTAAGACGCAACAACCCCGTAGGGTGGGCGATCTGCCCAGATGGTTAAAAACGGGCCAGGCAGACCGCTCTACTTTAAATTTAGAAAAAACAAAATGGAGTTCATGATAGAAATGTCGAAAGTTGAAAGGAGCAGGTTATGAAATAGGTAGTAACTATATCAACTTTATTCCTGCTGATTACATCGATATGGGCAGGAACGTTGAGGGATGATTTTTCAGATGGGAATTTTGATGGGTGGCGTTTCTGGAAGTTTGGAAACCAACCCACCGAATGGTCTGTCAAAGACGGCGAATTGGTTTGCGTCTCAAAGAATTGCGGTGATTATTTTAATAAAGACCTGATAATTGGTGATGATACATGGAGGGATTATGAGTTTGAAGCCCAATTTAACGGAAATTTTCCCTCGGGATTGCAATTGGTGGACTGCATTTATTGTGGTTGGAGTCCGCTACGATGAGACAAAAGAAGGAATAACCTTTGTTGATTTCGGGGTATATACTTCAGGGAATGGTCCTGACAAGGATGGGATTGCCAGTGCAATCTTTATTAACGGAAATGGACAGACTATTCATAATGAAAACTTTAAAACCGAAGTAGGCAAATGGCACACCTTGAGATTTGTTGTTAATGGAAATAGTTACGAAGCATTTATTGATGATGAGCAGATTTGTGAGTTCCAAACTAATTTACCAGATAGGGGTGGAGCAGGATTAGCCGCAGGAAATTGTGAGGCTCACTTCGATAACGTCGTCATCACGGGCGATGACATTCCCGACAGGAACTTGTCGGTTGAGCCGAAAGCCAAACTCACAACGACATGGGGACAAATAAAGAACCACTAATAACAACTCCCGGAGTGTTCACTCATCAATCGACAATCGACCATCCAAAGAAAGGTGACAAAGATGAGTTTATTGGAGAATCTACCAAAAGAGGTAAAAACAGAAGAGTTTGACGCGTTTTTAGACAAGATTACTTCGGAGTTTCCAGCGGAGGAGTTTCCAGAACTCTTTATCCACTATCAGCAGACAGATAGTAAAATTTTAATCCTTGGCTTGGGTAATAACGGGGAGTGTGCTCGTCAAGCAGTTCAAGTTTACGAAGAAAATCCTTCCCTTAAGAAACGAAGATCTGCTACTCGGATACTCCGAGCCCCAAAAAAAAGATTTCTGCTGAGGTAAAAAATGTCAGAAAAAACCACTATAGTTATCCCAATGGACGGAAATTATCCCGATATCTCCTCCGGTATTGTCTCCTTTGAGAATAGTAAGACTGGCGCCAAAATTTCTTTAAGACCCGCCGATTTGGAAAGCGGTCTTTATGGTATCAAAAGTATCACCATGGATTCTGGCGCAGGTTATACTATACTTCCAGAAGGTTTTGCTACTTTTTTAGATATTTCTCGACCAGAAGAGGAAAGAGCATCCTGCTACATTTTTTCTGGTGTGGGAGGAACAAGTGTCTGTTTTCTCTCACCCGACCCTCTTTATCTGGGAATAGAAGACATGCCGGGCAATAAGGTGGTAAAGGAGATTACGCCGTTCTTTTTGACTTCTTACGCTCCTTCGATAACTTCTGAGGGACAACTTCTTGCCCAAGAAGAGCATCAACCTCAAACTTCACAAGTCATAGATTTCATCTCTCCACCATTCAAACATTGTGACGAGTATACTGTGAAAGTCTCTTCACCTAATCGGAAGTTTCCCCCTCAAGATAGAAGATTAAAACTGGAAGTCGATGTAGGAAAAGAGATGGATTATATACTAATAGGTCGAGATTGGCCGGAAGAGTTTAAACTGACCTTTGAAGCACAAAGAATGATAATAGAAGTAAAGGAAAGGGCTTAAGCTGAAAGGAGGTTTTAGTTCATGGGACTAACTTACATTGAAGGTGTGGTAACTGGCCCCAATGGTAAACGGGCAACCGTGAATTTTCTGGTAGACAGCGGCGCAACCTATTCGTTGCTTCCTTATAAAGATTGGAAGACAATAGAATTGTCACCTAAGCGTACTGTTACGTTCACTTTAGCGGATGGCACAACCATTGAGCGTAAAGTATCGGAGTGTCATATCGCACTACTCCAGGGAGAAGGACATACGCCTGTCATTCTCGGGGAACCCGGCGATGAAGCACTCCTTGGAGTTGTCACATTAGAAATTCTTGGTCTTGTGCTAAATCCTTTCAATCGTACTTTACAGCCGATGCGGATGATGCTTGCTTAGATGCTCAAGTAGCTTACGTTTGTAGTGACGACTTTAGTCGTTTTCTAAGCGCTTGAAATCGCCACCATGAACCCGTTAATTCAAATGTCACAGAGTTAATCGTATAATCAGGAGATTCTCGGCATGAACAGCAGTAAAGTAGTTCTCGTCAACCCCAACCAAATGAAGCCCGTCGTTGCGCCGTTAGCGTTGGATTATTTATCTCAAGCGTTGACGGCAGAGGGTTTTGAGGTCGATATTCTTGATTTGGCTTTTGATGATGATTACAGAGATATAGTAGCGGATTATTTTGCCAAAAACGCGCCGCTTGCTATTGGCATCACCATCCGTAACACGGATGATTGTTACTTCGCCAGCCAGGACTTCGTGTTGCGCAGAACTAAACAGATATCGGATGAAATCAAAAAGCACTCGAAGGCCCCGATTGTGCTGGGCGGTGTGGCGTTCTCAGGAATGCCCGAAGCGATTATGCGTTATCTCAATGTAAATTTTGGGATTGTCGGCGAAGGTGAGGCGGCGTTGCCAGAATTTCTCCGGTGTTTACGCACTGAAGAAGATTTTTCCCGCGTGCCTGGCCTGGTTTACAAAACGACAGAGGGATACCGTCGCAATCCGGTCGAATATCTCAACCTGAATGAAATCTCACTTGCATCAAGGGGTGCCATCGACAATCTCAGATATTTCGCCGAAGGCGGTATGGCGGGCTTTGAAACGAAACGAGGGTGCAATCAAAGTTGCGCATACTGTCTTGACCCTGTGTCAAAGGGACAGAAAATTAGAATGCGACCGCCTCATGATGTTGCCGATGAACTGGAATGTCTGTTGGAAATGGGCATCACCCATTTTCACACCTGCGATTCGGAGTTTAATCTTCCCGTCCATCATGCGCAAGCCGTATGTGAAGAACTGGTCAGAAGAAAATTAGGCGAAAAAATTCAGTGGTATGCTTACGCAAGCCCTGTCCCGTTTCCCGATAGTTTGGCTCAGTTAATGAAAAAAGCAGGCTGCGTGGGAATTGATTTCGGAGTTGACCACGGAAACGATGAAATGCTCAAGCGTTTAGGACGAAACTTCGGTGCGGATGATTTGAAGCAAACAGCCCAGATTTGTCATAAGCATGGCATCATCTTCATGTATGACCTGTTGTTAGGCGGACCGGGTGAAACGCGGGCAACGCTCAAGGAAACCATTGACCTGATGAAAAAGATACGCCCTTCGCGGGTCGGAGTTGCATTAGGCATGCGGGTTTATCCGGGCACTGAGGTTGGAAGACTCGTCCGTGAAATCACTACGGGAGAGATAAATTCCCTTCACGGACGAATCGAAGGGAATCCTGATTTCCTTGAGCCGGTATTTTATCTCTCCTCTGAATTGGGTGATAAACCCACCGATTATGTCGCAGGTTTGGTCGGTGATGATGAAATGTTTTTCTTCGCTTCCCCAGGTGAGACAGGACAGAATTACAACTATAACGAGAACAGTGCGCTTGTCCAAGCGATTCGAGCCGGCTATCGCGGGGCGTTTTGGGATATTTTACGAAAATTGAAACATTAAGCGTATAAATAACTCAGGTTATAACTATGTGAATATTTTATGAAATCGTTCAATAAAAATATCAAACAATTTAGCAAGGTTTAGACTTCCGAAGTTTCGAAGACTTCGGAAGTCTAAAGTTTTGTTCAGAGTTTTTGAGCCGTGCGTGAGATAATATCGTCTTGCAATGCCTTGCTTAAGGTAGTGAAGCGCGCGCTCCAGCCAGAAACGCGGACTATCAAATTGCGATATTTTTCGGGGAAACGTTGCGCTTCAAGGAGCGTTTCTTTGTCTACAACGTTAATCTGAAGTTGCATTCCACCCAACTTGAAGTAGGTGCGAACCAAAGACTGTAGCTTGTGAAGTGAGTCGTCAGTGGAAAGCACCGTAGGCGTAAATTTCATGTTGAACGATAATCCACCGACGACCGGCGTATAGTCTATTTGCGTCACACTTTCAATTAAAGCCGTCGGACCTTCAAGGTCACGTCCCTGCGCTGCGCCGATCGAATCGGACAAAACTTCTCCATTTTTTCTGCCGTCGGGAGTTGCGCCGGTAGCTGAACCAAAGCCTTCTGCCAGCGTCCATGTGAGCAAGCCGGGTATGAATTTCCCGCCGCGCGGGTTGGTGTATTTTTGCACCTCTTCATAGAAGTTATACACTACTTCTTTGGCAATCTCATCTACAAATGGTTCATTGTTTCCATACTTTGGGGCGTCATTTAGTAGCATCTGGCGCAAACTCTCACGATTATCGAAGTTTTCCCACATAGCCGCAACAAGCTCACTTAGCGAGATGCGTTGTTCCTGGAATACGAACTTTTTGATGGCTGCAAGTGAATCTGCCACGTTCGCTATCCCAACTCCTTGCACTTCGGTAAAATCGTATCTGGCGCCGCCTTCGGTGATGTCCAGACCGCTTTTTATACAATCGCTGACTAAGGACGAAAGAAATGGGAAAGGCGTTACTTCAGCTTGCGCTACGTCATAGCTATTTTCAGACGCCGCCATCAATTCCATAAAATAAGCAACCTGACGTTTGTAAGCATTCATGACATCGGCAAAGCCCTCACCTCCGCCCCCTCTCTTACCCACCCCCAACCCCTCCTTGGAGGGGAGAAAGTTATTTACATCTCCGGTTTGCAATCCGATGCGCTCGCCGGAAGTTGGGTCGATACCATTGTTCAAAGCGAGGAGAAGGCATTTCGGGAGATTGAAAAAATTGCCCACCCAAGGATTCGTCTTTCCTTGAATTGAAAGTTCCACGCACCCACCGGGAACAGCATCGCGTGCGTCTTCCTCAGTTGCTTCTGCATAAACCAGAGCGCGGCACATCAAATCATCGTTGTACAACTGTGGGAACCCAATGCCGGTTTTGATTAGTTTGCATGCTCTATCCATAACAGTCGCTGGTGTACCCTCATGACAACGAAGCATCAGAGAAGGATTGACCAACCGCAACCTCTCGGTAGAGTCCATGCAAAAGATTGTCAGTTCGTTATCTCCGATGGTTCCATTTCTCTGAGTACCGCCAAGCGTGATAGTTTGCGGCAATTCACTCCCTATCTCGTTAAATTTTATCCAGAGACAATCGATTAACTCTGCCGCAGAGGTCTTTGTTATTTCACCGTTCGCAATGCTATTTTTGTAATACGGATATACATATTGGTCAAATCGCCCTGGGGCAAAAGCCGCATGAGATTCTCCCTCTTCAAAGCACACAAGGAGATGGATGAACCAGGTTACTTGACAAGCCTCGTGGAATGTCTGCGCCGGTTCCATCGGAACCCTACGGCAAATCTCATAGATTCGGAGTAACTCATCCTTGCGTTCGGGAGTATCTTCAATCTCGGCAAGGCGAAATGCTTCATCAGCGTAACGTTGCGCAAAAGCACAGGCGGCGTCCAACGTAATCGCCGAAGCTCGCAGGAACGCCGATTTTTTGCTCCGCATCGGGTCAGACAATTTCAAATCCCCCCTTTCCCCCCTTTGGAAAAGGGGGGTAGGGAGGATTTCGTGAGCAACTTCTTCCCTTATCCCTTTAAGTCCAACTTTGAGGACTTTTTCAAAATCGGGCGTCATGTGTCCCGTTTTAGATGAGGAAGTGTAGACTCCGGCTTGTATAGCCTTCTTCTCCTCCTGCGTTAAAACCGGCGCTACTCTGTCGCCTATCGTTTTTCCCGCCCAATATTGATTCGCTTCCTTGAGCCGCTGACTTTCCTCCTCTGAAGCCATGCCCTTAGGATGCGCGCCGACTATCAGTTCATCCGGGTAAATTTCGATAGGAACATTGTTAAGCAGATGGGCGAAAGCCTTCGCTTGACGTATGACTTGCGGCTGTCCCTCAGATGCTCGATAAGATTCAGTCCAGAGGATTCTGCGCGAGTAGAATGAACCGCCGGTGAGAGAGGGAAGCCTATTGAGCAATTTCTCAACACGCGGGGTTAAATAGGTATCGTCATATTCTTGCATTTTTATCATCCTCACATTTTTCCTCCAGAAACCGAGTTTTTTGGAAAAACTCGGTTTCTGATTCTCCCCCCAAAAAACGGCGTGAGCAAGGCAGCTTCCCTCTGCTCACGCTCCCAAAATAATCAAATCACTCAAGTAACCGAATCAATAACTATCATGGCCCTGGCCGCCTCGCACACACCAGACATACTGGTTGGCGTTCTTACTGCGGTCCTCCACATCCCCATTGGCGAAGTTCACACACCACGCGTCGGTGGTAGCGCCGGCGCCAGTAGTAGACGACCAATACGGGACTGACTGCACATTGATGAAAGGATGGCCACTGGGTAAAGTCGGTGGACCTCCGTTCGGGTCTACCAGGCTGGCCAACTCCTCTATGGTGGGAAGCCGCCACCCTTTACGGCCACCCAGATAATACTGGTAGGATTCGAATAGAGCGCTATCCCAGTCCATGGCGTTCATACTCGGTGCTTTCTCCCACACTAGCCCGGTCTCCTTGTCAAGGACTATGTCGTCTGTCATATCTCCAGGAATACCAGAGTCATAAGTGGCAAATCTTGGATTTGGTGGCTGGTCTCCCCAATTAATTGATTGGGCTGTCTTATCTATGGTTATTTGCCAGATAGGGATACTGGTAGCCATGTTCTTATTCCGCAGGTTAAAGATAGCCCAAATTTTAGTTACTGGGTCGGTCGGGCCCGCCTCTGGGCCTGCCAGTACCAGCCAGGTCAGAGCAAAACAAAATGCTACTGCCAATGTTAGAATAACTGCTGTTTTTCTTGTCTTAAACATTTTCAACCCTCCTTTCTTTGTTTGAGTACAAATGTAGGTCGAAATTCATATCTCGACTAAAATTTGTCGAGTTTGGAAACTTGACCTACGAGCTTTCATAAGGCATGGTTGTTACCTCAGAAGTTTTAATCTTTTTAAATCTTCCTCAGTCCATTTAGCTTAATCTTCGACCATAATTTTGAGAATCTTCGTCCGGAAGGTATCACCTGGACGATGGAATGAAACAGTAACTCTCCTTCCATCGTGGTGAAGATATTGACGATGATTACCTGATTTTCTATCAAGATAAAATCCATCTTTTCTTAAAGCGTTAATCAGCTTTCGAGCAGTTAGAGAACGCAATTTTGAATAATCAATATCATTCATACAGTGACAGCCACCAAGGGTTCAGGGAAAATCCTTACCCCTTCTTCAGGCTTTTCTGGAATTTTCTCTCCGCGCTCAATCATACTCTCTATTGTCATCTGAATTACTTCTCTGATGTTCTTCAAAGCCTCATCCTTTGTATATCCCCAGGTAGCTCCCCCTTTATCTTTAAGGACAGGGCAATAAGCAATCCATCTATCTTCATCGGATTCAACTATTACTTTAAAGAGATAGGTTTTTATTTCTTCTTTAACCATCATAGAGTGTTGTTCTCCACATTTTTAAAAACTTTGACATTTAGTTTAGCGTTTCTGCAAAGATTTGTCAACTTTATTTTCATAATATTGCCGCATAACATCTTTTAAGGAAAATTTGGGAGAAAATCCAAGATGTTTTTTAGCTTTTTCAGTATTGTACCAAAATCTTATTTCAGGTACGTCTACGCCTATTTCCTTAAAAAATTCAGAAGCACCAGGGTAATATTTTTCTAAAACTGCAAGCGGCGTCTTTTTTAAATCCTCTGCTTCTTCTTGCACAAAAGGTGCGCCCAGACCTATAATAAAAACGTCGTGTTGGACTTTCTCATCTTCGATAGCCGCTTTGAACGCTTGCGTTAAATCCCAAGCGTTGGTGAGCTTAAATGCTGGCCCCGTTCCTACGAACCGCCCTGCAAACGCGGGTAAATCTATTTTATCCCACAGAATATCGCCATCGCTTGAAAAACCCTTCACCGGGTAATAGCCACATAAACGAAGAATCATCGTGTTCAAGCCGTACATTCTATAAAAATATTCGCAGAATTCCTCGCCCATGCGCTTGGTTATGTCATACAGCCCTTCAGGTTTACACGGTATATTTTCGTCAATCGGTAGATACGGAACCGAAAATCCCCTCGAAGCCGCCCAAACGCTCGACGCATAGACTACCTTTTTAACGCCATTCTTTAGTGCCGCTTCCAGGATGTTGCATGTTCCTTTAGCGTTTACATCTATAAATTGGGTTGAGGTGTCGGCGCTAATGAGAGCGGCGAGATGGGCAATTACATCGACGCCTTTGGTCGCTTGCTCCACATCCTTCGCCTTGCTAATATCGCAACACACAAATTCCAGGTCATTGTCTGGTTTCTTAATGTCCAAAACTTTAACGTCATGATACCTCGCCAGGAGAGGGCCTAAATCCCTTCCCAAATCTCCTGCTCCACCTGTTAGCAGTATCTTCATATATTCTCCTTTACCTTGCTTGATTTAAGAGCCGCTGATTGTCAGACAGCGCTGATTAAGGTTGCCCAAATCAGTGGCTATATATTCCGCGACAAAGCCCGTCCAATTTCTATAGCCGTGGGCGGGCATCCGGGAGCGTGAAAATAATCGTTCCAATATTCTTTCGTGCAATCCCCTATTAGCACCGCGTCGTTTCTATCTGGAACATCGTGCCCCATAACAATGGTGTCAGTCTTTCTCGCGGAAACGAAAAAAGCCAGGCCATCCATAAAGTTGGCGGTACAAGCGCTGCATGCGCCTTTTTTCAGTATCCTAAGATTCGGGAATCTTTTGCTCATTGCCTCCTCTGGCAACTCAAACTTGACTCTATTCTCTTCCAGAGAAACGCCTGTAATCTCCATATTGTTTAAATTCGATTCTCCAATACCTTCCTCTTTTCCTAATTTAATCAACCTTATGCTATCCGGTTTAATGCCGATACAATAACTCGCCACAGAGTCAACGGCGACAATATCCTTGCTACAAAAAACCAACCCCAAATCGACGATATCTCCATTATTGTGGTCGGTTCCTTGCATAGCCTTGGTGCCGTCTATGAAATTAATGGAGGGCTTGACCAGTTTGTTAAGTTCGACAATCGCCTTCTGCAAATCCAGTCTATGGAATTTGATTTTGTCTTCCCCTCTCATACACCCCTTCAAGTTTTTCATGCAGAACGTAACTACCGTTGAAGGGTGGACTTTCAACATCGGCACATTGATGATTTTGTCCATTTCGTGGCAACCTTTTCTTTTAGAAAGAAAAGGTTGATCAAAAGAAATTAGGTAGTTTTCAATTAAGAACTTCGATATGCCTATCTCTTCGGGCAGATATTCAGAAACGTTCTTATAGATGACATGCTCATAATCATCGAAGTTTACAAAAGAAGCTCCTACCTCCTTTGTCGCTTCCACTATCCCAATATCCGCAAAATATTTATTTAGGCGTTCTCTATCCATTCGGACGGGGCCTTCGCCGACGACGACTTTGCTCGCTCCCCTATCATAAGCCCATTGCGCAATTGCCTTGATGACCGGGACGCTCGTTGAACCCTTGATGCTACAACCGCTCAAATTCGGCTTGATTAAAACAGAATCGCCGGGCAAAATTACATTTTCACAATCCGCGTCCTGCATTGCTTTAGCTACCATCACATTCAAATCTTCACCCGCCTTTTCGATAGATACTTTTACTTGATTGCTCATTCTTTATCCTTCCCGTTCTTGGTCTTTCGATAAATAATCAGCGTTTGCATCATTTGCTCGCGTTTGTCTTTCTCTTGTTCAGTACTAAGAGCTTTCTCCATGTTCGTAATTGCGCTATCAATATTTTTGTTTAGATAATACAGTTCGGCTAATGTTACCAGAAATTCTGCCTCTCTACCTTCAGTGATTTCGACCGATTTCTCTGCGTAATCAATTACCTCTTTGGGTAAAGTATTGCCCTCACTCTTGAATAGATTGATATAAGCCTTACTGATTAAGTGATACAAATATGCTGTTTCATATTTATTATACGACTGTTTGAGAATAGCAAAAGGAAACAATTCGTACTTGTCAATAGGATGCCCATAAGACTCCCATTCCTCTAACTCTATTCCAGGTGCCTTCCATTCGCTAATAGCTTTTTGAAACTGGCCTAATTGGTAATAGATTAACCCTATCCGGATATAAGATGACACATTTGTATAATAATCTTCAATCGCTTTTCTATAGTGCTCGATCGCCTTTTCATAATTTCCTAATTGTTCATAACAAACACCTAAATAGAAATTAATAAGCTCCATCCAATCTGGTGGTAGCATACTCATGAAAAGATATGGTTCTATATGAAATTCTTCTGCCTCCTCCAGCCGTTGCATAGCCTCTCTAAATTTACCATCATCAAGCAAAATAAGACCTAATAGATAGCTTGCCTCTGAATAATTTGAATAGTCGTTAGCTGTTTCCAATTCTTTTCCATTTTTCACTGCTAACTCAAATTGTTGCTTAACCAAAGTTCGGTAGTTTAAATCATTTGTCAGTAGAAAATAGTTATAGTACATTTTCCCGAGTTCTAAGTATCCTTCAGGTGATTTAGGGTTTGCTCTAATGGCCTTTGTTAGATATTTCTCAGATTTGTTAAGCTTTTCGTCAAGAACTATTTCACTCATAAAAAATAAGCGGTAAAAGTCAAGAATCTCGTTATATGCAAATCCGCTATAAGGTCTATATTTTTTTGCCAGAAAGTAATCATGTAGATTATCCATGTCAATATAGTCGCTACCCAAAGGCTTTTTAAGCGTTTGGGCTTCACTCCGCCCAAGAATCATGCTTACGTTATATAAGCTTAGAGAGTCCAACGTCTCAGGATGCCAAAACGCGGCCTCCAACTCACGTCTACTTCTATCGTAGTTCTCTTTTTCAAATAAGATTAGCCCCGCTTTATAGTGAGCCAGTGAGTGCTTACCATTACACAGTGTGCATTTTTCATAATATTCAAGAGCCTTTTCCTTATCTTCCTGTGTTTCCGCTATCAGGCCAATTTGATAATAAGCATCATCAAGATTACGATTGAGTTCTAAAGCTTGTTCAAAGGCTTGTAAAGCAAGGACATATTTTTCTTTCTTTGTGTAGCACAACCCAAGATAGTAGTAGGCGGCGCTATTTTTCGGCTGGCTCTGTATGGTAGCTTTCAACTCTTGTATTGCGCTTCTTAATTTTCCATCACTGTATAGACTAATCGCTTTTGTGAGATAGGTTTCTTCTTTCTGGAAGCTATCTTGGGAATTCTCTTCCGCCACTTCTTCATCAGGAAAGTAAAATGCTTGAATCCGTTTATTGCCTGCATCTAAAACATATAAAACCCCGTTATCTGAAATTGCGGCACTGGTAGGAGATTTGAATTGACCTATTTCCTCCCCTTCACTACCCCATTGGCAGATAATCGCACCATCAAGGCTGAGTTTTGTCAATTGATTGTTTTGAGCTGCATAGAGATGATTATTGTTTCCCAAACATAAAGGAAGTCCTTCATACCCCCACTCATCCAAAACTTCCCCTTTCGGACTTATCTTAATGATTCTCAAGTTAGATGGATCTCTCCCATAGTAATTGCATTTTCTATCAACTAAAAGTCCATGTATACAAACGGCGCCCCCTTTAAAAGGAACAAAACCTATTCTCTTTAAGAAATCCCCTTCTTTACTAAAAGTCTGGATATGACAATCTCCCGAATCGTTTACATAAATAAAACCAAGATAATCAATAAAAACGTCTGACACTGTCATGAAAAGTCCATTCTCCCGACCTTTACCTCCCCACTTTAGTATAAGCATCCCATTTTCATTATATTTTCTTATTTCTCTATTTACGGCACCAATATAGATAAAGCCATCAGGTGCAATTGCGAACGTTCTGGCTGGTCCAACAGAAAACGAATTCATTAATTCACCCTTCTTATCGAATTTGAAAACCATATCGTTTCCTTCATCTAAGAGATAAACCATATCTTGATAAACGTCGATATCAACCGGATTCCTAAATAGATGATAATGTTTTTCACCAAACAACTCAGCTTTTTGATAACAATTTTGAGCCAAAACAAAATCAAAAACGAAAAAGAGTAAGAATACTGTTATCAATGATTTAGTCAATAAATTTATTAGGGCATTCATTTTTTGACCTCCCACTGGATTTCACTTACATATGATAAGTCATTCACATATCAATTACAAAAAAGGGAGTCGAAATTTCTGCGTTTTTATCCGTCAAGATTTTAAACCGCATCAGATAAGAGTGTAGATATGGAGTTTGCGGAATCAAACGAATATTAAACGAAAGAACGTCTGGCCCCCTGGTGCTTTCTTTAGGGAATATACGAAGTTCGGGATCCATTGCGACTTCAGTAGTACCTACCTTCGGTTCGATAGGGATATCGTATATAGCAACAATAGGAATTTTACCTTTTTCCTCTTCTCCCAAGTATTCCTCAACTTCTTTTATTTCAACTGTAATTTGCTTCAGAATGTAGTCACAGTTGCTATTATTTCGAACTGTAAGAGTAAATACTGGCTCGAAAAATCCGCGAAATAGCGTCCCATACTTTTTTAATGCTCGCCGTAGCATTGGATCGGCAGCCTTTTCTTGCTCTAAACTCTTGAGCATCTCACCCATTAACCTGAATGTGTTTATCCGCAACCTGATATCATCATCGGAAAGCCCCTTTAAATTTGAGGTGAAGGATTTTCCTGCAGGAATGATGACTTTAAATAATTCAATTCCCGTATTGTCGGAAAAGATCTTCTTTAAAGCCGTGTTTTCAATGATATCTTTACTCTGTGATGCCATATCAGACATCGTGATAATAAGGGGTTTAACTTCGAGAAAGACTCTCTCATACATGACGTTAGACCCAGAAGTATGTCGTTCCCCAGCCAAACGCTTCAGTATTCCGAGATCGTCAGGTACATGAAAGTATGATAGGCCAGTCTGGTTTTTAAATGGCGAGGAACTCTGCACAAGGTTTCCTTTTTCAAAAAGGCTCAAATCCTTATCGATTTTGAAGGATTCCAAAACCAATCCTAACGATTCAAAAGATTCCGGCACAAGGAATACTTTCAGTCGTTCCATATAAGTGTTGTTTTGGATTTCCACCGATTCATCTCTTTGGGCGTGGGATTCCGTGATGGGACCGACAGTTACATAGGCATTTCTGTAGCCTTTTAGCATGAATTTTAGCTTTATCGAGGTTATCTCCCGCACATCCTCTATAACGGTTTCATCCAACTTGATATCGAATTGACCCTTACTATTGGTTCTAAAGATATGTTTCATCACGGTCTCTTCAGCAGGTTCATTGTCTATTTCCACAATCTGAATATTTACATCAGCAAGAGGTTGTTCTTTTTTAAATTGCTGCCCAATTTCTGTGCTTACTTCCCCCAAAATCTTAATCTTTTCAATCTCTGCCAAACCTTTGGTTTGGGGGGCCAATAAAATAAAGATGATAGCCAATACTATTGCTCTCATTACATTTTTACTCCTTTTTTCTATTCAGCTTGACAAGGGTACCTAACCTTCAAATTAGATATCTTTTCTTTATTCAAGGGAATTTTCCAATCTTCATAGCCCCTCTTTTTCAACAAGAGAAAAGCCTGTGCTTGTGTATTGATTGTTGTCTTGAGTACGAATTTTCCGTCTGTTCCAGTCACAGCCTCATGTGACATTGGATTGTCGGAGTCATCTACGATGATAACAGATACACCACTCATAGGCTGTTCGAAATTGACTTCGTACACCTTTCCATCGACAATGATTTCCTCCCGCTGCAGAGAACTGGATGATAGTTTATCTTTAAATGTAGAAATTATTATCCACATGAAAAGGACGAGAAACACTAACACAGCCACGGTGAAAATTATTGTAAGGACCTTATTCGCCAGTTTGTAGAATTGTTCTTTGGTAGTTTGATTTTTAATTAGGTTATATAGAAACTCAAGTCCTTTATCGGTTTTCACCGACCGTTTATATATATAGGCTGCTACTAAAGCTAGAAATGCGATTAAGGTGAGTGGATTAGTTCCTGCTATCTTCAAAGCATCTATTAGCTTATCCATAAATAAAACCCCCAATCTCTAATGTGAGATGAAATGAAAACTTCGAATTTAGTAAAACATACGATAGACAGGCGCATGAAGTATTGCCGCGCCTATGATGCTCCAGATAGAACCCATGGCATAATCGCCTAAAATCAATCCCATAAAAAAGGGAATAGCGTGTCTGTGCGTTCTTAGCCCGCCGAATTTTAAAAGTACCCATTTAATCAGCCAACTGGCAAAAAAGGCAAACCAGTAATATTCCATCGCATAGCTGATTGCTAAAGCATATCCTGCTGGATGAAACGGCCACCAAAAGAATCTCATCCGCATGAACATCATTATGAAGACAGAAAGAAATCCAACTGACATGAAAGTTAAGCGAATACTATCCGGACCGCTCCTAGGGTTATTGAGCCACCGTTGCAGGCGATTAAACGTCTCCCAGCCCACCCACATATGTCCTCCTTGAAGCCCCGATGTAGCGCCTTCTTTATAATAAATGGACACCATTATCCAAAAACCTGTGGCTATGGAAATAAAGCTGGCAAGCACTATCACCATCGGAAATTTTTTTCTATTCATCCCAAAAATTTCCGCCATCTTGAACGCTTCCAGTTGCTGTGGCATCTGGTGGCTTCTGTAACACCGATTCCACCAATAATGGGAACATACGCCAGTCATGTTCTCTACGCTGAGATATTTTGTCCCGATAGTTGCTACCAGAATTTCTTGAGGATTGACAAAGTATATTTCGTGTGGAGTGCCTAATTCAGCCCTAACGCGAGTCATGGCTATTGATAGTATGAAATAAACACAGAAAAGCGACAAAGACAACCATGCAGATATGCCCATTTTGGCGGAGAATAAAATTAAAAAGACCATTCCACTTATCAGCCCCAAGACAGCCCATCTGTATGACATTGGTTCATCCGAGTCATCAAGTATTCTTCTGTATCCGATAACAGTTTTAAATACATTCCTGAGATGCCTTCTGGTTACCCATAAAGCAACCAATCCCAAAGCTATCCAGGCTCCCGATGCTTGCTCATTAAAGTATGGAAAGCCAGGAAGATTTTGCACTCCAATTGCCGAACCAGCGACGTTCTCTGCCTTTCTGAAAACGTAAAAAAACCAACAGGAGAAGGAAAGGTCTAATGGAAGGAAAAAGGCAAGTCCGATAGCGAAGGGAAAAAGCGAAATAGGCACCCAACCTACTGCGTTCCACGGTTTTGTTGTGAAGTAATGCCCAACATCGCGCATCGATACGCGCAACTCTGGAACTACTGGATAGAGAAAATGGATTCCATTCAGAATACTGAGGCCGAATGCCGAACTAAATCCCATCCACATTACCTTGTTGGAAAAAAAGCCCGACGCGCCTCCCTGTCTTATCATCGCGACTGGCAACTGAATGATTGGATAAGCTATTTTCTCGTGTTCAGTCCATTGTCTTCTTACCAAAACGTTTATGCACATCATGATGAAAATGAGTGCAAGCATAAAGATTGTCCAGGCAACTATAGGCAATAGCCACACTTTTATCGCCGTCAGATTAAAACTTTCTTCGCCCTCGTAAAATCCCCTCAAAACAGTTTTATCCTTTACGAAAAGCCAGCCTGGGACGTGTTCCAGGAAGAGCGTTTTCCATTCGTTTTCCTCCGTCGCAAACCATGTAGAATGTCCTATGCTGCCAAGCAGATTCTGGAGCATGTCATGTCCGTTAAAAGTGCCTGAGATAACGACAATAAAATAGGTGATGAGCAATTCAGCTTCGCTCATAGCCGTAAGCCCAGCGAAGCGCCAGGCGTCGGTGTACTCACCTTTCGGAAAATATTTTTTAAATAAGAGATTGATACCGATAATTAAGAACAGCATGAAAATCGGCCGGACAAATAACGGTATGGAAGTTCCTTGTAGCACATACCATTTGACCTCCGTCATCATAACCCAGTAGTTGTTTAACGGCACCAAGATTAAGCCGATTATTATGGCTCTTAGGGTTATATACTGTGCTTTTCGCATCGTAACGTTTTTGCTCCAAACTTAGCCGCGGCGCTCATATCTGGCGCTGAATACAGGTTGTGTATGCAATAAATGATGAAGGGTAGAGAGTACCCTACCCTTATCGCTGATGCGTGAAAATTAACAAACCAGAGAATTAACCTTCACGTTTCACGTTTCACGCATCATGTTAATCTTGCATCTTTATCTGACCCCAGCAGGTTGCGGATTTACTTTGCGGATTAACAGCGCTGGGACCGCCGTATATCTCTAATTCATCAATACGTACTCCACTACCGCCTGTTACAACAAATATCCTCACATAGCGAGCTTCAACTTCTTTGAATTCAAAGTAAACGGTTTTGTGAACCTCATCACCTTTTTTGTTATCATACACTTCTTCCCAGGTACCAGCTTTCGAATCTTTGTTGTACTCGGTGGCAACCAATATCTTAAAGTCTTTGGCGAATCTATCCTGATAATTTCCGCAATGGTCACTTCCGATACCTACCTTTTTTATTGGATAGACATCTCCCATGTCTACTTCAGCCCAGGCTTCCGCTCCCACCGAACCGGTTATCCAACTCCTACAGTTGTTATAGAAGCCGTCATTCAGATATTCGGTGCAATGTCGAGCTGGACACCATCCGGCTATAAGGGAATCAGCATTTGGCTTTGCATCCTCTAACAATGCCAGGTTGAAGTTACCCTCATCATCCTCTGTGGACACCAGCTCCGGCTTACAGGGACTGCCATCCTGGCACTCCTTTGTAGCTTTATCTATGTCCTGCTTTTTGAATTTTGGATTCCAGGCTTCCGTTACAGCGGCGAAGAACATAGATGCTAGGACAGTTACAAAGAAGAAAGCGAAAAATCTCTTTAACATCAGTTTTACCTCCTTTAAATTTTTCCAATCAGAAACGGCATGTTTCAAATTTTCTCAAAGTGAAAAGTGAAAAGTGAAACGTGATAGATGTAAATTCACGCATCACGTTTCACGCATCACGTATTGAAATGTAAACTGTTTTCTGAAACATGCCTCAGAAACCAAGTTTTACTACTTTTTCATTTGTCCCCAGGTAGTTGTGAGTTTTCCCTGTGGGTGCGCTGCTGTCTCGGTAAGAGCCTTTCCATAAATCTCCATCTCATCGATACGTACGCCACCACCACCTGTTACAACAAAAATCCTCACATAGCGAGCTTCAACTTCTTTGAATTCAAAGTAAACAGTTTCGTGAACCGCAGCACCATTTTTGTTATCATAGACTTCCTTCCAGGTGGCAGCTTTCGAATCTGCGTTGTACTGTGTAGCAACCAATATCTTAAAGTCCTGTGCGAATCTATCCTGATAATTTCCGCAATGGTCGCTTCCGATACCTACCTTTTTTACCAGATAGACATCCCCCAAGTCTACCTCGGCCCAGGCTTCTGGCCCACTCGAACCAGTTATCCAACTCCTACAGTTGTTGTAGAAGCCGTCATTCAGATATTCTGTGCAATGTCGGTCAGGGCACCATCCGGCTATAACGGAATCAGCATTCGGCTTTGCCTCCTCCAACAGTGCCAGGTTGAAGTTTCCCTCACCATCCTCTGTGGACACTAATTCCGGCTTGCAAGGACTGCCATCCTTACATCCCTCTGTGGCTTTAGCTATATCCTGTTCTTTGAATTTGTACTCCACTGCTTCCGTTACAGAAACAAGGAAAATTGATACTGCTACAACCACAAAAACTACAACCAAAAACTTCTTTAACAAGATTTTCACCTCCTTCCAAATTTTCTCGGAATTGAAAACGCCTTTTGTAGTGCGTCTTTATAGAAAACTGAAATCCAATCTCCCCTAAAATCGAAAAGCGAAAGAATATAGAAATATAAAAAAAGCGCTACTTCTGATGGAAATAGCGCTTATAGAAGGATTACAGTTAAATAGCCAGTCATAGTCTGAAAGAATCAGAAAGGCAGAATCCAAATTACCCAATTTCAAAAATCTAATTGTTGTAAGGATACATGGTACTGGACTTTTAACTATCAGCTACCACATTAATTTCCACTAAATCCAAAATGATTTCAGCCGGTCTCCTTTAGCGCCTAAACAGGGGAGGTATACGGCTGGGTCACAGAAATCGGACCCTTGTAAGGGATAGTAACTTCTATATTACCCCATCGAACCATCCCTGAGTCTCTCACCGGTTGCGATGCAAAGTCAAGAACAGCCTGGTATTCCAAACCAAGAAACTCTGGACGTCGTTCACGGTCCATTGGACCAGTGCAATATATTTTATCGTCAATTCCTCTCTCGCGACGCGGCGCAAAAGAATCGAGAAATTCCCTGGTAGGTCTGATTGAACCGTCTGCCGACACAAAAATAATGCCGGGTTTCTCGCCAAAAAGACCATCCCAAAGTTCAGGATAAAAAGAATCTTTAGAACCGTGATGCGAAGCTTTTACAGCCTGCACTCCCATTGGCTGTGGATTGTCGGTTTGCCATCGACCCGTTATCTGTCGCCAGTTTTCAGACGGAGCATCCCCGCCGAGTATGATTGTATTTTCACCGTAGCGAATGCGAAGCACCGCTGACGTTCGATTAATTAGCCTATCATTGACTTCCCGAAGTTCTCCCGCATTCACACGTTGCAGCATGAGGATATATTCGGTGGTGTCTCTGCGAGAAGGTCCCAAAACATCGATGTCGATTTCCTCTGTGGAAAGAATTCGTTCTGACGCCCCAGGTCTACCAGAGATGAAGCGGATACGTTCCGCAGGAAACTTTTCAGCAACAGCACTGGCTAAACTTGCCAGCCGCGCCAGTTCTCGAATCAACGGTTTACGGAAAGCTCTCGCTACCCTTGGGCTCGCATAAAGTTCGAGTACCTTCGCCATATCATAGACCGTATGCCAAAATTCGCCATTGTTTGCGGCGGCGAAGTCCAAGATGCTTTCCATCTCAGTCATGTGGTCGCTATGAGGATGAGTCAGACAAATGAAAATAACCTTCGGTGGTTGACATTGATTCGGAGGAGATAGTGGATGCCCTGAAAGCGAAGGGCGACGACAGAAATCAACAACGCCAAGTTCTTGATCCAGCATTTCGAACAACAAACAATCAGCGTTGCCAACAGCAAATATCTTTATAACCAGATAATTCATAACACACCTTCCTTAATGAAGTTTCGTTAGCATACCGGCTCTAATTTCGCTGTTACCTGTCGCCTACGGGGGCCAAATTTCTTTCTAATTTTTCCCAAGTCTACTTTCGAGATAATCTCCTTAACCTTAGCCGCGGTGTCCTCTTTGACAGCGCGCTTAGTTATTCGCATATGCACATCACCCGAAGCGCCGTCAGCAATCTTCCAAAAGAATAATTCAATATTATCTCCAACTTTGCTTATTCCGCAAGCTTCAAGAAATTCGGTCTCGAAAAAGCGAGTATATTCGTTACCTTTCGGAGTGCGCAATGTCACCTGCGCGTAATCGTCTTCCAGTTCGGTGACTTCGCCTACGTGAAGTTCGCTCCGACAAAGTAGGCGAACCTCCTTCACGAACGTCTTTTTAGCCTTTGGCTCACCCAATTTAATTTTGTCCCAGGTTACGGCGAACGGATACTGCCTCTCAGCGAGGTCTGACGCTATTTGGCGGGCATAGCTAGGAAGGTGAGCTGTAACCGCAGCGATTTGCATGGAGGAGATCATTTCTCGTGCCGTTTTGGCAATGGAGAGTCCGTCGCTGTCGGAGTCGCCAAGGAGAATATCTACAATAAATAAGTCTGGGGGGAACTCTTTAATAGCTGTGAGCGCCTTCGTGCTTTCCTCAAACACTTCAACGGTAAAATCTTCCTCCGCTTGCAGACATCCAGTCAGATCCGCAATCTTGGAGGGTTCATCGTCAAGCCAAAAAATTTTATATCCATTGTTCATAGTATCACCCTTTTCCTTTTTATTGTTTAAGCGGTAGCTGAATTAGGAAGCATGTACCCCATCCAGCATCAGAGTAAAGCTGTATTTTTCCATGATGTGCTTTTTCTACTATGCGCTTGGTAGTAGTTAGACCAAGTCCCATGCCCCTGCCCGGCTTCATCGTAAAGAACGGCTCCCAGATTTTGTTCCGAATCTCTTGCGCAATGCCTGGGCCTGTGTCCTTGTACTTAATCTCAACGTGTTGTTCATCAATGTTATACAGCTCTATTTCAATTTTCTTCTTGCGAGCTTGGGAAATCCAATAAAGGGAGTTATCGATAAGATTAATCAGAACCTGCCGAATAAGGAATTCATCGCACTCGACAATTTTGCCTTGTGGACTCAAGTGACTTCTTATCACTATGTCCACACCTGCTTCGTTGAGCGTGTGTTCGAAAGAGTCTTTAACACCGGCGACTATTTTTGCAAAGTCGTGTTTGTGGAACAGCGGTCGGGCAACCATAGCTGTATTCATAATCCGATCCAGACACTTCTTTTGGAACTCTAGAAATTTCAAAAGTTGCTCAATGACTGGTTTCACCGGTGCCGACTTCTGCTTGGACTTGGGTATTTCCGCAATAAGCGTGTTGATCAAGCCGCGCATTTCTCGATGAGAACTTCGCAGGTCATGTCCCAGTCCGGTGACTACCGCTCCGGTATAAATTAAATCCTCTGGCACATTGCCGAACTGCTGGGTAAACTCTTCGAGTCGTTTCAAAGCATTGTCGCAGGCGAGTGTAAGATCTCGACTCGCAAGTGCATAGCTCACAAATAGTGCGAAGATACCAAGATCCACCAAATCCTCGTCTGAAATCAATGTGTCCTGATGACACTGGGCCATAAGGACGCCGTGTAGTTTACGATGAAGGCCCAGAACTGGAAAGACAGCACATCGCGAACGGACCCTGACGCCGGCTGGGATGCTGAGATGCTCCTCCAGTCTTTGCGGTTCTAAAACCTCATACTCCAGGAGCACCTCTGCCAAGGTGCGCGGTGAGTTGTAAGAATATCGTTTAATTAGCGGGAACAATTTGCCTCGTAGAGTCGCCCAATCAACTGGAGCAGAGCCAGCCTGAAATGCGTTAGCAATGACCTTTAGCACAGGGTGTGTTCTTCCATCCTGAGTAAGAGTCAGTCTCTGAGATACCGGAGCATCCAGGTTGTTTGGATTATCACTATCAGTCAGAAATAAATGCGCTGTTTGGCAACCGATGCCAGCTTCAGCCACCGCGCCAAACAGGATGAACTCGTTAACAGTGTTTTTGTCCGCCACCATTTCAATCGAGCGGCAAAGATTAGCCTCGAAATCATACTTTCGCGTCCGGCGCTCGTAAATATCCTTCTCGTGCTTAGTGCGGTCGAAAGATATTTCGAGGACGCGATCCGCACCGTCTTCACCTGGCCAAAGAGGAACAGCCACCAAGATTGCATAGACCATCTCACCCACATCAGGCTCTGAACTTCCCCCTTTTGGCATAGGAGACCGCGCCACTTGGACATGTATTTGCCTATCCTCTATCGTCTGCATGACTGGACACCATTCACAGGGGCAAGAGAATCCGTTGACATACTCATAGCAAACTTTTCCCTCCAGGTCGGGAAAGTTTGCTAACTGCTTCTGACTTGCCCGCTCAACGACGAGTTTCGGCGGTTCACCAGGGTAACGAACAATGATGGCCATGCGCAAATCTGGGAACCACTTTAATATCCCTTCCCAGTCAAGACCGAGTTTCTGAGCAATAAACTTCGGATCGAAAAGCATAATAAACTCCCTCCACTTTTCTCAACCAAGTAATACTTCATTACCTAACAAATCAAAAACATCAGTGGCGGTGTTACCAATATCAGATTGTGAACTAATGATTGTAGATATCATTGATATTGCAAACGTCTATCATCGCGCGGGTGTGGAATGTAAGTTTAATAATTTTACCATAACAATTTTATATTGTCAATCAAATTTCGATTTTTTCGGAAATATTTATATGAAAAAAGCAATCCTAAACCAGTATAAGTCCTCGCCTATGCTCATACAGAATTGTGCTTGCAATATTGCAGCATATTGATTTTTAAGATTGTTGAGGCACTGCGCCAGGTTCGAAGTTCTCCGGTATTCCTTCCTGCCAGCAGATGTTTGCCACCGGCTTAATGATATTCAAAACCTCCTCAAGTAATTCGCGCTTCAAAGGAACTTCCAACATCTCAAGGTTTCGAACTACATGGCGCACTTTGCTCATTCCGACTAAAGTAGTGCTCACGTATTCATGAGCTAAAGCAAATTGCATGGCAAGTTCGGAAATATCGACGCCTTTACTTAGGCAATATTGAGCGGCCTTCTGCGCTACTTCAAGAACTTTCTTAGGAGCCGGGTGCCACGCCAGCGCACTCTTCTCCGACAAGACTCTCATATGCAAAGGTGAGGCATTAATCAAACCGATTCCTCTTTCTCTGGCTAAAGATGTCAGGACTTCGTCCATGGAGGTATCCATTAGATTGTAGCGGCAGTAGGTAAGAACCGTATCGACTTCAGCTTTCTCAGCAACATCCTTCAACAGATGCAACGGATACCCGGTAATTCCGACAAATCTTACTTTGCCCTCTTTTTTCAACTGGCGCATCGCCGGCAATGTCTCGTTGATAATCTGCTCCCGGTGGGTGAACTCAATATCATGCGCCTGATATACGTCGATATAATTAGTTTTCAACAACCGCAGGCTTTCCGCCAACGAACTGCGAACCCGTTCGGCAGAAAAGTCGAACTTTTCGCCGCCAGTTACTTTGTAACGTCCCATTTTGGTGGCGAGAATAATTTTATTCCGCCGGCCCAAAAGAGCCTGACCAAGTTGCGCTTCAGCTAATGTTCCACCATAATAGGGCGCGACGTCAAAATAGTTGATGCCATTGTCTATGGCATATTGTACGGCACGCTCCCCCTCTGCTATTTCAATAGTGCCATATTCCTCGCCAAGTGGCGACGCGCCAAAACTAATCTCTGAAATCTTTAGTCCTGTTTTACCCAATTCTTTGTAACGCATTCCATCACCTATACTTTCATACAATCAAATCTGGCATGCCATGTCCATCAAATCCAACCAACGAAAGAATACATCTTCCACAGTATGATAGAGTTTGCCACTTTTAGTATCTCCAAATTTCCTGGCAACATTCACGGGTGCGGGCAAGGTTTGAACATCGTAGAAGCCACCGAACTGATAATTCGGCTTGAGTTTTCGTATAGACTCCACCAAACTCTCTGGGGAATCGACACCCAGAACTCCAAGTTTTCTGTGGTATAACCCGACATTGCCGTAGTAAATGGAAAGACCTGGCACGACCGTGACGAATATCCAGGAAGGCATCTGAGACTCTAAAAAAGCAAAGCTTGGGTAGTTTTCAGGATGTGATAGAATATCGCGCCGAACATTTCGTTCGGCGTATTTATCTACATTTTCCCAGTATTTTGCATCTCTTTCTTCGTCGCAGAAAGTTGAGAGATATTCACGAAACGGCTCGACATCCTCAAGAGTAGGACGGTGCATCTCAAATCGCCGTATCCTGGGGGTAGGTTCGTAGCAAGGAACTGCAGCTCGCTTCCGACCATATCCATTGCTACGAACGACCTCCATTGTCTCTTCAAAATGCTGAAGCATATCTTTCGTAACCATTAGGTTGAGAGCAGTTCCAAATCCATACGCCCTGGCTCTACTAACCGCTAATGAATGAAACTCAAATGCTCTTGGGTGATTTGTCGCTTTGTTTTGGATATGTTCGGGGCCGTGAAGTGTGAACTCAAGTTCGTTAGTTCCTGTTGTTCGCAGAGTTTCAAGTACCTCCTCCCAATCTGAGCGAGTTGCAATAGGAATACCAGTAGTCGGAAAGGTGGGCATCTCAAAATAATCTCCGGATCTTTCTCTTGTTATCGTCAGTATCTCACAAATTCCGGGATGAAGCAGCGGTTCATAGTCCAGATATAAGTAGATTCTCCCGAAACCCTCTTTCTTCAATCCATTGAGTATAGGATCCAACACATCCAGGCAACGGCGATACTCTTCAATCGGCATTATCGGCCCTGGCCCGCCGTTGACATAGCAATGCCAGCAACATGCTGCGCAACCAGAGATTCTTATGTCTATTGTGATTTGCATTTTGTATATTCTTTGATGACTATAGCCGCCGATTTCCAGACAACGCTGATTTGGGAAATCCCCCCGACCCCCACAACCCCCCTACCCCCCTTTATAAGGGGGATTAAGGGGGAGTAATCAGCGCCGTCTGATAATCGGCGGCTATTACTCCTAATGACTGCCTAAAGTTGCAGTAACTTTAACATCAGCAATATCATGGGAAGTGTCCACATTCTCCACGATAACTTTGATAAATATCACCTTGGCGTCCAAACATACCGTTCTACTCACTCTCTGCCCTGGCCTAAAAGAAACCTCAAAGGCATATAAATCTCCAGTGTCATAGTTTATTCCATCATAGCTTGCTCTAACGTGAACCATCATTCTCTCATTTGCATCGGCATGATAGGTGCATTCGCCAGTAAGAGCAAGGTCTGAAATACGCGCAAGACTGATTGGCGGACAAGCAGTAAGCTCACTGGATGTTCCAGCGGCGAGTGAATTAATCGAAAGCACAGGCATCGCTAAACGAAATGGTGTTTCAGTCGCGAGTATCTGGACGCCTAAGTCCTCCCCGCCTCTGGAGATGTAACGCAGAGTGTGATAGACATAATAGAAAGGCGGCTCCCAAATCGCATAGACTTCGGCAAAAGCGGAAGCATCAGGGTTATTTTCTCTCGGAGCGATCGGATTGCCACTATGTTTGATGAAGTTGTATCCATCAAGGCTATATGCGTAGCCTATGCTTTCAAGTTTGCGCCACTTCGTCCCGCCATAAAAGATGTGAAATACTCCGTCGTGATATAGAACCCCCGCTTCTGAGAAGCCTCCATCATCCCAAGCCCCCCATTCACCCGCAAGGAGGATGGGATTCCTTTTTGTCCAAGGTCCTTCAGGTTTTTCTGCCGTGGCTAAAACAAATGGCCCCTGGTCTGGGCTGGAGGCACCTATAGGATATTCATTGTACATATAGTATATGTCGTTCACTTTTACCACAGCTCCTAAGTAGCCGAAATCCTCAAGGACTGGGTTTCTTTCATATTTCTCCCATGGCCCAAGCGGGTTTGAGGCATAAGCCAGTCCGACGTGCCCATTTCCCGAATACCATAAGTAATACTTATCACCTTCCTCTTTGAGTATTGATGCGCAGGCTACCCATCTGTCTTCCCAACTTCCCTCTGGCCCTAAATCTATAATCGGATTCCCCTCATATTTCGTCCATGGGCCAAGAGGATGAGGCGCGGTGGCTACCCCGATTCTATAGCCTCTGCGCGACCATTTTTTTTCATCCTTAGGTGTTCCATGATAATACAGATAATAGGTATTTTCATCCTTAAAGGCATAACATGCTTCAATGACATTGCCATCCCATGCGTTCTCATCACCCGGGACAAGAATGGGATTGGGACCGGGGATTTGTATAAACTTCATTTCTCTTTCCAATTGAAGTTCATTTAACTCTTTTTGACGCATTTTATTTTCCTCCTCAAATAATTGAATTTTATCACAAATCAGCCTTCTACCCAAGACAATTTTTCTACAATCTCTACGTCCAAACTTTTCTTTTAGAAAGAAAAGTTTGATCAAAAGAAACACTGAGGAATTTCTACTACGTTCACATTGGATTTGACAGGTGCATAAAGATATGTTACAATTTTGGACAAAATCTTATAAGTCATTCTCAAAAATGGAGGACAACATGAAAACATATTGTGTTTTTCTTGCTGTTCTGTTGACACTTTGCATAGCATCGACAGCCTTTACTGCGGAGAAAGGATTAATCGGTTACTGGAATTTTGATGACGGTCAGGGAAACGTCGCCAAAGATTCCAGTGGAAATAAGAACGATGGCACTCTCGTAAGGGGGCCAGAATGGGTAGATGGTAAATTTGGTAAGGCTTTAAAGTTTGATGGAGCGCAAAGACATAAAGTCGAAGTTCCACATTCGGATAGCTTTGCAACCATCGTTGATGCGGTAACTATTGAGGCGTGGGTAAATCCCGCTAATTTCAGTGCCTGGTTCAGCTTTGGCGTCAAAGGTGATATTACGTATGGTATGTTCATCAATCCAGCCGCGTATGTCAGAATTCACTACAGCGGCGGCAGTACTTTAGATACTCCAGGCAACAGCATAAAAGCCAACGAGTAGACGCATGTCGTCGGCACTTATGATGGAAAAAAAGCCCAAATCTACCTCAACGGCGAGGTGAAAGCTGAAACGAATGCTGCAATTCCAATTCCGGCGAATTCTGCCACTTTCGTTATTGGTGGCACGCAAGAAAGCCGCGATTGGTTTACTGGAATGATTGATGAAGTCAAACTTTACAATCGCGGACTTACAGAAGCGGAAGTGAAAAGTGCATTAAAAGGTCCAGAAACGCCTGTAGCGCCTGCCGGGAAACTTGCTATTACCTGGGGAAGAATCAAATCGAATAAATAGCCCTTTATCAAAGGTATTGTTGGTAGCTCACGAAATGCTTGATTTAGAGCCGCTGATTATCAGACGGCGCTGATTACTCCCCCTTTATTAAAGGGGGGCGGGGGGATTTCCCAAATCAGCGGTGTCCGTAAATCAGCGGCTATATATTCCGTGTTAATGCTTTGGAAAGACTGGTTAAGGAAAGTTAGCTTGGGCAATTAAGAAAAGGTGATTTTTATTACTATTTTACGTGTGGAAAAGGAACGGAGTAAAACCGCGTTCCTAAAAAATCAGAATTGATATTTTTCAAGCAACTTCCGTCAATTGTGGTTTCGTAGATGTATTCAGTCAGTTTGTCTTTGAGGTACTGTAATTTGTGAAGCACGTCGTTATCTTTAAGATAAACGCGATGATATTGGGTCAACCAGTCCAAAAAACAACCTTGATATTTTAGAAGTGTTTTATCTTGCATTTTTATCTCCTTTCAGGGATGCAGAGAAACCAGGTTTTTCCAAAAAACTTGGTTTCTTATTTTACAAGGTTTTTGCCATACTTTCTCATAAATTGGCGTTACTTTTCATTAAATCCCTTCAATGGAATTATCTTCACCAAAAAAGAAGAAATCATTAATGAAACAACCGCAAAAGAGAATATCTGGCGTCACCTGGCGTTCGTTGGCTATTGGGATGATACTAATGCCACTGAACTGCTATTGGGTTATGCAGATAGAATTGGTGTGGTATTCGGGACACCCCACATGCGCGTCGATTTTTTACAATGCCGTCTTCAGTATTTTAGTGCTAATTTTTCTGAACCTGGTTTTAAGGAAATTTTTTCAAAGAACTTTAGGTCAAGGTGAGTTGTTGACAGTCTACGTCATGTTGAACTTAGCTTCTGCCATCGCTTCGCATGATATACTACAAATCTTGATTCCAACCTTACCAGCGGCGTTTTTCTTTGCCACGCCCGAAAACGAATGGAGGGAACAGCTCTGGAGATTTATCCCTAAATGGCTTGTTGTAGAAGATAAAAATGTCGCAAGAGGATTTTATGAAGGAGGTACGGACTTCAATACAATTGAAAATATCAGCGGTTGGTTGGTCCCGATAATTACCTGGTCGGGTTTCATCCTCGCTATCATTTTTGTCATGATTTGCATCAACATCACCGTCAGAAAACAATGGGCTGAAGATGAGAAGTTGAGTTATCCCATTGTCCAGCTACCATTTATGTTGACACAGAACGGAGGCGCATCGGATTTCTTCAAAAATCGAATGATGTGGATAGGTTTTGCCATAGCCGCCGCCATTGACGTGTTGAACGGCATTTCTTTCTTCTATCCTAAGATTCCCACTATACCCGTTAAACTTCATAATCTCAGCCGATTTTTTACCGAACGCCCGTGGAATGCAGTAAACTGGACGAGAATTTCTTTTTATCCTTTCATTATAGGACTTACCTTCTTCATGCCACTGGATTTAAGTTTTTCTTGTTGGTTTTTCTTTTTATTCAGGCAGGGAGAGTTAATTTTGGGAAGTATTTTAGGGATGAAAAGCCTGCCTGCCTTTCCTTACCTTGATGCGCAAGCAACCGGAGCATGGCTTGGTTTAACCGTAATTGTCTTGTGGATAAGCAGGCGACATTTACTAAAATTCTGTTTAAAAGTTTTTGGCAAATCTAACTTCGATGATTCATACGAACCGATGCGATATAGGTGGACTTTCGTCGGGATAATCGGCGGTATGATTTTCATCACTATATTTTGCTACAAAGCCGGCATGTCCATTGGGATAATTTTAGCTTTCTTCGCTATATACTTTGGAACATCTCTCGCGATAGCCAGAATGAGAGCGGAACTGGGCCCTCCCTCACATGAACATCTGATACATGCTGACCGAACTTTGATGGACATCTTAGGAACGCGCAGGCTTGGTCCAGGCAATCTGACGATGTTTTCATTTTTCCAGTTTATCACACTGCGTCTCAGAAGTCATCCTATGCCGCTGCAATTAGAAGGTTTCAAACTTGCGGAGAGGTCTAAAATGGACAGCCGAAAACTCGTATTTGCCATGCTTCTTGCAACCCTGGTTGGCTCACTTTCGGGCTTTTGGTCATTGTTGTACATGTCTTATAGGCGAGTTAGCACAGTGTCATGGGGATACTGGACTTTCAATAACTTGCAATCGTTGTTGAATTATCCTAAAGGCCCAGATAGTATTGCTATGGGTTTCATGGGAATCGGCATAGCATTTACATTTTTCCTGATGTTTATGAGAATGCGCTTTTTATGGTGGTCGTTTCATCCTTTAGGATATGCGTTGTCATGCAATTTTGGGTTAGAATATTACTGGTTTTGCATTGTTATCAGTTCCTCAATAAAATGGATAATACTCCGGTATGGCGGACTAAAAGCCCATCGGAAAGCAACGCCATTTTTTCTTGGATTAATCCTTGGCGAATTTGCCGTAGGCAGCTTCTGGAGCGCGGTAAGCGTGATATTTCAGACGCGCACATATACTTTTTGGATCTTTTAGTGACAACATAGAAACCGATTCTGTACTTGCAAAGCTTACGTTGAATATATTATAATGTTTAGACTTCCGAAGTCTTGGAGACTTCGGAAGTCTGGAATAAAACCCCGAATATCAAAGGAGTTTTGAAAATGCCAGAGAACCAATTGCCTCCCAAAATCCATGAACTATTAAAGAAAAAAGGCTGGTCATGGCCTTTGGACGAAAAAACAAAAGCGCAGATTCATGAAGCGATGGAAAGGCTCAGTGGTAGCATACACATCCCTGAAGATGATCTGGAAGAGCTTTTCAGGGATAATCCGAGGTTTTCTTATGTCCTTAAAGCGAAGAAACTTCGATGAGCAATTGGAGTCGCTGATTTATTGGGATACCACATTTGCATTCACAGCATTTAGCGCTAAAGAGCCTTTCCATGCAGAATGTGTCGCCTTCAGGAGGAGATTAGATGCAAAAGGCGTCGTTTCCGTCGTCAGCAACTTTGTGTATGATGAACTCGCTTTTGTTTTGATGAAACGCTCGTTAATAGCAGAGGCAAAACGAGTAGGCAAACAGTGGATGGACGTATACAATGAGCATCCTTTCTTTCTCTCAACTGTTTACCCAGAAATCCAAACCATAAGAACTGATTTGGAAGTCGCGACTTTGAAACCTACTTTATTCCTATTGTTTCTTTTGATCAAACTTTTCTTTCTAAAAGAAAAGTTTGGTTACGGTAAGTGACGCTGTAACCGATAAAGCTTTCCAACTGATGAGAGATTTTCACCTATTGCCCACAGATGCTTACCACATTGCCGTTGCTCTGGATGCGGGCGTGAATACTTTTGCCAGCTTGGACGAACATTTTCTCAGGGTGGATGACATCATTGTCTACACTTGTTTGCCATGACAAGTTAGAACCCCGTTTTCTTAGAGAAGACGGGGTTCTGGCATTGAAAATATAGTCCAGATATGTTAAAATAAATTACCTCGTTTTTCACAAGGAGTGAATATTATGGCTGTTTTAGAACACCAAAAACGTTTTGACCGCAATCGGGATGAACTCCACGCCATCGCCAAAGAATTTGCTGCAAAAATCAAAGACAACCCCGGCGTCGCTGGCATTGTCGCCAAGCCTTATGGAGCCTATCTACATCTGATAACATTGTTAGAATTAGACATTCCAAGAGAGTTGGAATATGAAGTTTACGATGCTTACGGTGAAATTTTCGACAAATACGATGGTGAAATCATATTCGAATTTGACCCAATTACTTGCCTTTCGCCGGAAACGATTGACGAAGTAGCTTACGATGATGCAAGTAATATAATTTATAGAAAAGGAGAGGACGGTGCCAAACGAGATAATCCACATAATGCAGGCGGAGCAAAATGAACGGTTAGCAAGAGGACTTGTATTGCTATCTCCCCAATTGATGGATTGGGCAGTTACTGCTTGCTTCTATGCAGCTCTTCACACTGTTGATAGCTATTTAGCCCGCCTGGGCGTACATCCGCGTACCCATGAGGAACGCGACAATTTGGTTCAACGTCGGTTTCCCCACATTCGACGAAATTACTGGCGACTCAAGCACTATAGTATTCACGCTCGATACCAAGGCGCTCAAATGAATCCCGCTACCGCTTTCCAGCCAACCTTTGTCGAAAATCTGATTGCCACTGAATTGGAAGCTATCAAAAATTATATTGCCCAGCTTCCATGATATTTAATAGAAACCGAGTTTTCAGAAACGGGTTTCTGATCAACGCTACTTCACGATTAACATCCGCCGCGTCGCCTTGAATTCTCCAGCTTGTATTGTGTAAAAATAAACGCCGCTTGAAACCCTTTCACCAAGTTCATTTTTCCCATCCCAATAAGCCGCTTTGTCCCTTGCGATGTAGCTTCCCGCTCTTTTTTCGCCAAGGCCGATAGTACGAATAAGCTGACCTCATAACCTGCGGCTCGCAAAGTTGCAAGAACAGACAGAATGCCTATCGGCTGATACTTATAATCGTGGAAGCAATAGTAATCATCATAGAAAGGATGGATTCCAAGTATCAAAAGCGGTCATCTCCGCCTTTACTATACTTTTTTCAGTAACAATTGTCAATAAAATTTAAACATTTGTGAATATAAAGTAAAAAATAGAGGAGTAAGGGATGGGTTTCAGGTGAGCACATACGGCTCAAGTTCAGGTGAGGATTATTGGCAGGGCAATCAACAAGCCCCAACACCAGAGGAGTTGGGGCAAGTTTAAATAAGAGGAATTGATTCATCCAGGCCCTCGTTGTCGCTCATGCCCCTCTCAGCCTTGCTCTGTCGTCCTGTGGCAAGCGTTGTGGTGGTGGGATAGGTTAGGGGCTGGACGTGCTGTCAGCGCAATTTAGGCATGAAAAAAGGCGGTACACGAAAAAGAGCATACCGCCTTAACTGCGATCTGGCATATCACTTCTCCTTACAATGTGTTGTTGCTCTTTCTGCTCGATGATTAGATTATTCTAACTTAGGTTGTAGGACAAAATTACAAGGCGTTACTGCGCCCGGTTCCACTTCAACACTTGCTACATCAGCTTTATAGCCGTTCTTGATGCAAAGTACCCAGTAAGTACCTGGTGCTAAATTTAGAATTTCATAATAGCCATTAGCATCAGTGACTGGGGCTGGATATTTTCCCTTTGTTTCGTCATTGATAGCTATTACTATGGTTTGAGGAATAGGCTTGCCAGTTATGTCTGTGACTATGCCATTGATAGAACCGAGTGGCGGTTCAGCTAAAGGATGTTCATAAGCCCCCATATCGGGATTTGAACCCGGCGGATTGGGGCGTGGATTACCGTCAATATCCGTGTCTGGCACTGAAGGTGCCATTATTCCAGCACCAATACAGGGACTATAATCGCTAAGGTGGTAATCGCCATTTTCTGGGTCAACAAACTTAGGGTCAGCATCAATATTACCTTCTCCTTCGTAACCGCCCTGCACATCGCAGTAGGTAACTGTTGTTTTGCTCTTGTCGTTGTAAATTTCGCCTGCACTATCTCCCCACAGAATGCAGTTGGTCACCGTCGGCGAGGAGGCGCCGTTGCCCATCCCGCCGCCGTCCTCTGCTGAGTTTTGTGAGAAAGTGCAGTTGGTCACCGTCGGCGAGGAGGAGTCGTTGCCCATCCCGCCGCCGTCGCCGTCGTTTGCTGAGTTTAGTGAGAAAGTGCAGTTGGTCACCGTTGGCGAGGAGGAGTCGTTGCCCATCCCGCCGCCGCCGTTGTATGCTGAGTTTTGTGAGAAAGTGCAGTTGGTCACCGTTGGCGAGGAGGAGAGGTTGCCCATCCCGCCGCCGCCGTAGTGTGCTGAGTTCCCTGAGAAAGTGCAGTTGGTCACCGTCGGCGAGGAGAAGGAGCTGTTAAGCATCCCGCCGCCGCCGTCTGCTAAGTTGCTGGAGAATTCGCAGTCGGACACCGTCGGCGAGGAGTGGTCATTGTACATCCCGCCACCGTAGCCCCAAAAGTCCGCACGGTTATTTGTGAAAGTACAATTGGTCACTGCAGGCGAGGAGTAGTCGTTGCCCATCCCGCCGCCGCCGCACCACCAGTTTGTAGAGTTGCTGGAGCAAGTGCAGTCCGTCGGCGAGGAGTGGTAGTTGTACATCCCGCCGCCGTCGTCAGCAAAACCATTGTAAATAGTAAGTCCCTCCACCACAGAGTTTTCTCCTTCACCTGAATGAAAATAGAAGCCTCTGCCATCACCTTCACAATCAATGATACAATTCTCTGCACCATTTTCGGATGCGACAGTAATCGCCTTGCCTGTAAAATCCAAATTCTTATTACCTAAACCTGTATACGTTCCATCAGCAACCAACACTGTATCGCCATCCACTGCGGCATCAATACCTGCTTGAATCGTTGGCTGGTCGGCGGGGACATGGATGATAGCACTCCATGCGATACTTGCTATAAGCATCATAAGCATTACGATACTAAGTACCAATACTCGGTTCATGTGTAAAGTCCTCCTAAAAGTAATAGATGTACAATAGATTAAAAACAGATTTAAGCCTATAAAGAAATG
>Ga0194125_10000649_pt1 | contig 58326 bp, 60 predicted proteins | sample TA2KigC250mmetaG_FD_148626 | JGI IMG/M metagenome (GOLD analysis project Ga0194125, IMG submission 148626) | Freshwater microbial communities from Lake Tanganyika, Tanzania - TA2015034 Kigoma Deep Cast 250m | ecosystem: Environmental > Aquatic > Freshwater > Lake | place: Tanzania: Lake...
AAGCGGCAATGGAGTATATGGTATACCAAATTATGGAATAGCAAGAGCTGAATTCAGTGGTCAGATAAATCAACGTAGACCAGATGCAATATTTCTTACTTGGGGTCCAAATTATGGAATGAATGCACAGTATACTATTACTAATACTCCCGGATAATAACATAGCTATTATTATATTTTCTATTTTAGATTGCTTATTATTTCTATTTACTATTTCTATTTAAAGATTTAATAACTATTTAACTAAAATAGTTATGTTATCTAATGATTGTGGGGACAATAATGTTTTAACAATAAAAACAGTCCAAATTGCGCCATTTCGCATTTTAATGGCTGCACTAAAGGACATTTTATTGGAAACAAATATTATTTTTACGAAGCAAGGTATTAAAATTATAAATATGGATAAAACACATACAATTTTGGTTCATTTGTTTTTAAAAGCCGAAAACTTTGAATTTTATGAGTGTAAGCATGAGAAAATCATTGTTGGTGTTAATATATTACATTTGTTTAAATTGATTACGGCCATTGATAATGATGACACGCTAACAATCTATATTGAAAATGACGACTATAATGAAGGTATTGTTACAGAATTAGGTTTAAAATTTGAAAATGGAACTATTAAGCAATCTAAAATACAAAAATTAAAGTTGATTGAGCCAGAGCAAGATGAACTAGAAATCCCAAATATTGAGTTTTCGTCTGTTATTAATATGCCCTCTAACGATTTCCAAAAAATTATTAGAGATTTGGCCAATATTTCGGAAAAAATAGAAATAAAATCGGTTGAAAACGAGTTGATTTTCAAATGTGCTGGGCAATTTGCCAAAGCAGAAATACGGCGAAGCGAAAATAATGCAAACATGCAAATGGTTAATAAGCAACACAATAAAATTATTCAAGGCGAATATTCTCTCAAAAATTTGGTTTATTTTATAAAATGTACTAATTTATGTAATCAAATTGAAATTTACTTAGAAAACAATAGGCCATTAATTGTTAAATATAATGTGGCTTCCCTTGGAGAAATCAAATTATGTTTATCACCACTACCATCATCTGGGTCTGGATAAATTTATTATTTATTAATTATTGTTTATGAGCTTTAAATACACAAACCTGTTCTTCTATTGGAAAAAAACTATGAATAGCAAACGGATCTTTGTTAACGGCAAAGTCTAATGATTTTAGAATTTTTTTATCTTTCATCCATATTTTAATTATGCAAAAGTTCTTTTTGGGGCTTACAGAAATTCCATTAATATTATTTAAAATGGTTTCATCTTCTACAAAGCTAGCACCAATTATTTTATATACAATAATTTTGAAAAGTGTTACTATATCATTATTACTTATTTTATAAGAAAAATATCCACCATTAATATTGTCTTCTGACTCCCATAATGGTAAAATGTTTTCTTTCATAAAAAATAGCATAGCTTTTTTTATTATAGCTTCATTCAAATTTTCAACAAACAATACTAATTCTTGTAAATTGGAAAATTCTGTTATTTTTGTATAGCTATTAATAGTCCAATCACTATCATTTTGATAATGTATCCAACAAGACCATAAATTATTTAATTTATACATTATAATAATATTACTAACTATATTTTATTATGTTTTTTATATATATATTAAAACTTTTAAAAAAAGTTTTATCAAAAACTTTATCAAAAACTTGACAAATAAAATTGATTATTAACTAATAAATTTAATATTAGTTAATAATTAGAACAAAGCTATAAAGTATGAACAATGAAAGTATGAACAATGAAAGTATAAATTTAAGCACTATGCCTCAGGATATTATGAGGTACATTATAGATTGTGTAAAAAGTGATACAAAAGCATTAATCAGTTTAAAACAAACATTTATGTTTATGAATAGAGAGATTAGTAGTTTTGTAATTGCTAAACAAATGTTGTTAACAAAACTAGGGCATTATGAAGACCTTTTTAAGTGTGTAAATGCAGATTGTTATGAGGATACATATGAAATATTTACATATTTACATAATTATGGTTACCGGCGATATATTCATAGCTGGCAAGAAGCATTAAATAATACAACAATAGTAATAAATAAGAAAGCATATAAAATAAGTAGTCCATATTGTTGTGAGTGTTTTAAAAACAACATATTAGTAAGAAAACGAGAGAATGTAACACATAATTATGATTGTGATAGTCAAGTAAACATTGTTTATAATTGAAATGTTTTATTTAATATGTTTTATTTAGTATGTTTTATTTAATATGTTTTATTTAATATGTTTTATTTACAAGTATTTGTAACAGGATCTCTAATCTTTCCACCATAACAAGTGGGAATACATTGTCCAGTTGAGTCTCTTTCTCTACCAGGTGGACATATTTCGTAACATGTTAAACCTGTACGTGCTTTAAATCTTGCTGGTGTTTCATTTGCAGGACACGCTTCATTATTTTGTAGTGAACGACCACCACTCAACAGTTCTTGTGTAATATTTCTAGCTCGAGCTTGATCAAGAGCATTTAAATTATGATAATCATAACTTAAACTAGTAACGCCACTAGTTATTGGTGTGTTGTTCCATGTAGCTTGTTCTGCTGCTGTTAACTTATTCCACAATTTTTCTATTTCAATATCTATTGTAGCATTATTAACATTTGGATCAGTTCCATATAATTCTCTTTTAACGGTGTTAAATTTACTTTCTTTAAATTTTAAAAAGCCATTTAACATATATGTGCTATTGTATCTTTGTCTATAGTTTTGATAATCACCGGATATAGTGCGAGCTTCGTTTAATAAAATACTTGTAGAGGGTATAGCGCTAGACATGGGTAAACCAAAAAAACTAGAGTTTGGCAAAATAGTACCCTCATATCCCGAAGCAATATAATTATTATATAAATCATTATTGCTTCTTAAACTATTTGAAAATATTGCATTGTATAGTTTCGATGTCATAACGTCTCTTACAAATGACTGTTCCGCTAGTCGATTTATTACACTATTAACAATAAAAAATTTTGTTGGATTTCTAGACAAGTCATAAGTATTGCGCGATAAATCAAAGGTAAGATCTATTTTATCATATAAGTCTTTTCGTAGATTATCTCTGTCTATTCTGTTTTCATTTCTAAATTTATCATATAAATAACTATATTGTTGTTGGTTTAATAATTCTGTATCCGTTATATCGAAGAGATTTAAACTAACATCTCGTGCACTGTTTAAATTCTTTCTTAAATCCTTTTTCTCTGGATCTAAACCAAAAACACGTAATAATAAAGTAGATATTAGGGTCATCATTATTATTGGTATAAAAACAAGAACCCATGCAATTACACTGTATCCTAAACTGCATAAAATATTTATTATTAATGTAAATATTATCATAACTATAAATTTTAAAAATGCACTATTAAAAACACCAGCATAAATATCAATAAATATTTGAACTAGCGAAAAACCTATATAAACCAAGGCTGGACCACAAATTCCCGATAATAACATACTAATATTATAGTAATATAATATTATATTAGTGTAATACTAATTTATTGTTTTTTATGTAATATATCAATTAATATATTTAATTTATCAATTGTATTTTTATAACTTGTTAATTCTTTTTCTAAAATAATTACTTTATTATCTTTTTCTTGTAACGTTTGTATTAATTGATCTATGTTTGTATTGGTTTGATTATTTTGTTGATTATTTTGTTGATTATTTTGTTGATTATTTTGTTGATTATTTTGTTGATAGTTCATTATTTCATTCTCTAATTTACTTATTAGATTATTTTTTTCTTGTAAAACTTTTGCAAAGTTGACTGATTGCTCTTCTAATTGTATTTTATATTTAATGGTGTTATTCTTTTCTTCATAATTTTCATTATTTTCATAATTAGCCACTTCGGTTTCTAATTTAACTATTTGTGAATCTTTTTCTTGCAATAGTCTAATAAACGTTTGCAATTGTTCTTGTTGTTTTCTCATTATATCAACTACTTGTTCATTATTTAATGGTATTTGTTTTCCATCTTGGCTTAAAATAATTTGGCCTTGTGAGTTTTGTTGTTCTAATGCCATTTTTCGCCGCTCTGCTTCTATTTCCTTAATTTGTTGTATTACATCGGGCTTATTTGATGGATCACCAGGGTAATAATTTTGTAATAAACCGTCTAATCTCTCCATATAAAACTCCTTTAGATCTTTATCTTTTATGAATTCATCAACAGTGCGGTCTGATGTTTTCTGAAAATTATTTTCACCACTTTCCAAGAGTTTCTTTTTATCAAATGTGTTATGAATGTGTGAAAATACTAAAATGGTCTTTTTTGGTTCTAATTGAACAAACGGAACACTGTAATCTTTTAAAAAGGCTTTTTCTTCAGCTAAAGCAGCATTGTTGTCGTATTTGTGGTCTTTTAGTAACTCGCGTTTAAATGCAAAAGTGCCAGCTGTAGCATGTGAAGGACTATATGGTCCAAATTGAAACATTTTCTGTATATGTTTAAACCAAATATATATTTCACTTGCTCCAGCACATAACGCATTTGGATGAGTTAATAACATATTTACTGCATGCGACACTCTTTCGGGTGGATAATAGTCATCATCATCCATATATACTAATATATCTCCGCTTGATTTTGCGTGCATAATATTTCTTTTTTTCCCTAACGGCAATTTTTCATTATAATAAAAATATTTTACTTGTTCAATATTACATACTAAATCTTCTATTTTGTCTGTTCCATCATCTATAATAATCCACTCCATTTTATCTTTCGGGTAATCTTGATGATTAAAACATTTAATTGTATATTCCCAAAATGGACGTCTATTGAAAGTTGGTGTACAAATACTTACAAATGGCAAATCATTGTGTTTTTTGTCCTTATTTTTTTTCCCCATTTAATAATATAATATAATAACTATTAGTTTTAAATAATAATATTATATTATATATTTTTCAATTTTGTTAATATGTCTTGCTTTATGTATTTAAAGATACTATTAATTTATATACTACTAATATAGCAAATAATCCACCTATGATGCCACTACTTATAGGATCTAGAACTTTTACACCGGCTTGTACAACTATAGCACAAAACAATAATGTTAATATATTACCATGACTCTTAATAATTTCAAACAATTCATAATAATTTGAAAGGGGAGTATAAAAAAATCCAATAATAAAATAAAAATGTAAATAGAAAAATGCTATCATATTTCCAAACACACCACACGTTATAACAGTAAACACCCAATAAAATACTATAAAAAACCATGCTACTTTTAACATAAAACCAAAAACAAAATTTCCTAATATTATTCCCACATAAACTGCAAGACACGCTAACCTAAACCAACCAGCTAAAAATAATCCAGCAATAAACCGCCAAAAACTACCACATGGATCTATCTGTAATGATTTATCTAATGCTTCTGCAGCTTTTTCATCAAGACCGAATATAGATAATTTAGCCTTATAACTGTCAACTCTAGCTTTTGCTTCTTCTTCTTTTACGTCTTTTGGTTTAAAAACTGTACCATCCCCATCCCGCCATGGACCATTATACCATTCATAAGTTTTACCATCCCAAGAGTTAGAAACCCATCGGTAAAAATACGAATCTTGCTTACATCCAGGCGGCTCTTCAAGCCAATTTTTTAGTATTGCATCCTTATGTTTTATAAGGTCAACATTTAAAAACCCGGGCAGTTCTACTATTAACTCATCTAAACGTATTGGATAAAACCAGTCCAAAACTTTCTCTTTTACATTATCAATTTTTACTAAGTCTATTTTATCTTTGTCTTCGTCATCACCTGGTACAATTGTTCTTTTTAACCAAAAAAGCCAATTTACTAAAAATAAAGAATTACATCCATATACAAACCTTTCCCAGTAACCCAGTTTTGGTTTACTTGAATCTTCTTCATGATCTTTATGTTTCTTTCTTATATCTTTTCTATACCCCAAGAATGAAAATAAAGTAATTAACATACCAAAAAATCCACCTATCCATATTGTTATAAATCCAAATACAAGAAAAAATAATAAAGTAGTAGCATTTAAACCGGGTAAACTAGTTACACCTGCAAAGTATGCTATATTACCATACAAACCCATAAAGAATAATACAAAAATTACTCCTTTAAGAAAAGCATTATTTTTTCTATTTTCTACCAAGTTAAAATATTTTTCTGATACTACTGATAATATAGCTTTCATAAAAATTCTTGAAATTATTACACAATAAAAGAACCCTAATAAAAATCCTCTAACGGGAATTTTAACTAATTCTCGAGGATCAAATGGATGCTCTTTTTTATCGGGTTCATTAATAAATGTTATTAAATTATATGGAAAACTTGAATACCAATCTATTGTTGTGTCATTGGTTGTTTTAGTTTTGCATCGGTCGCTCGATGCGGATGTTGGTACATTACTTTTGTCTGGATATTCATTAACACTATATGGTATTTTAGTTAGTGCTGTTGCAATATCAGCTGCATCACATTGACCATTAATCATCCAATATTCATAACATGCAGCCTGTATTGCTATTAGTATTAAAAACAAACTATTAACAAAAATATCATATATTATTTCCATGTACTTTACTCTTCTTTTTCTTATAGGTGTTGTATAACATATTCTTCGTTCCCCTTTTTCCGGTGGATCACTTTTTTTAAAATATACTACTCCCATATCATAATACATATTGCTTGTATTTTTTTCATTGGTATAGTCAGTGCAATATTCTCCACTATTATCTACCACACAACATCCATTGGTATTTGATAAATTAGCATCCGTATTAAAGTCTCCAATACTACACTGTTTCATTAAATCTAAACTTGGATCATATACTATTGGAACACCAAATATATTAAGACCTGAAATATCAGTTGATTTAGGACATCCTCTAGTAGTTCTATTCTTTAATAAAGTACTATCAATATAAATTGGTTCGAGTGGCATGAATACTAATATAACATATTATAATATTTAAAACATATTTAAACAAATTTACATAATTAATATATTATTAAAGATTATGACTTCGACTATTTCTAATTATTATTGTTATAAATTCGAATCATTCGATAAATATCTTGATTTTAGGGATGTATTAATTCTTCCTAAAAAATCCAATTTAAATAGTAGAAAAGAAGTTACTTTAGAAAGGACTATTGTTTTTCAAAATGGTGTAACATGGACAGGTATTCCTATTGTTGCTGCAAATATGACAACTATTGGAACATTAGACGTATACAAAGTATTAAGCACTTATAAAATTATTACAGCACTTCACAAATTTCATAAGCTACAAGATTTATTAGATTATAATAAAGATAATAGCAATAATGTATTAAATCCTGATTATTTTATGATTTCTAGTGGAATAAGCACTAGTGACTATATAAACTTGACACACATTTTGGACAATTTTAAGTGTAAATTTATTTGTCTTGATATAGCAAATGGTTACATTTCTAATTTTAGTAAATTTTGTAAGCAGTTAAGAAGCAAGTATCCAGAAAAGATTATATTGGCAGGTAATGTATGCACATCCGAAGGAATAGAGTTATTAAATTGCGCACAAATAGATATTCATAAAATTGGTATTGGCGGGGGTAGTGCGTGTACTACTCGAATTCAAACAGGAATAGGGATGCCTCAACTTAGTTGTATTTTAGAATGCGTTCAACAGTGTAATGACTATAATCGCGTTAGCTCACTAATAAATTATGAATATGACCAACATAAAGAAAACAAAGCCTTTATATTAAGTGATGGTGGTATTACTTGTCCTGGTGATTTAGCAAAAGCATTTGGTGCCGGTGCTGATTTTGTAATGATTGGAGGAGCATTTGCTGGACACGATGAAAATCCAGGAGAAATTGTTATTGATGAAAATACGGGAAAATGTTATAAAAGTTTCTATGGTATGAGTTCAACTTATGCTATGAAAAATAATTATGCGGCAAATAATAATACGAATTATAGAAGTTCCGAAGGACGTGAACTCAAAGTTGAGTATAAAGGTGCATTAAAAAATACTATTGAAAACTATTTAGGAGGACTAAGAAGCACATGTACTTATACAAATAGTGCTAATTTGGAAGAGTTAGCAGCTAATACAAAATTTATTATGGTAAATAATCAATATAATTCACATTTATTATAAGATTATAAGATTATAAGATTATAAGATTATAAGATTATAAGATTATAAGATTATAAGATTATAAGATTATATATATTATAGCATTATAATATACATTATAGCATTATAATATATATTATTTATTTCAATTTTAAAACTTATTTATTACTTATTACTCATTGGTCTGGTTGGGCGTTTTAATGTTCTTTTTACGCTTTTTAGCATAGACATTGATGCTTTTTTTGTTGATTTAAATGCCGATTTAAACGTTGATTTAAATGTTGATTTATATATATTGGATCCCATATTAGCGATCAATGTTTTATAATTTTCTTGCATAGCATCATAATTATTTTTAATTATAGATACATATGCTTTGTCTTGAATTGTTGTATTTTTTAACATAATTGGTTTATAATTAATACCAAAACTAAATAAGTTAAACGATGAAGATTTTGAAGATGATGAAGACGATGAAGATTTTGAAGATGATGAAGGCGATGAAGATAGTGATTCGTATTCTTCTTCTTTTGACCCATTAATGTTAGTAAATTCTTCAAAAGTCATTGCCTTTAATTTATTTATTAATGTAGTCTCGACCAATGTTTCCAATGAGTACTCTAGTTTTGGTGATAGTCCGCGTCCTTTTTTAGCATTTGATTTAGTACCATGAACCCGTCTTTTTTGACCACCTACAAATGTAGTGTCAACGTCATCATAATACTCAATAAGTGCTTCTATTTCTATTTCTCCTGATTCTTTTAGTTTTTGTTGTAACTTATCTAGTTCGGTTATAGTTATATCTTCTCTTTTTAAATCTACTAAAAAGAATCCCATTAGTCCAATAATATAATCTTTGGCCTCGACGTTTTTAACATAATTATATAGTGCGTCTCGCTTTTCTCTATACATTTGTTGAGGTAGTGGTCTGGTTTCAGCCTCTAATTGGGCAACACGTTCTTGTGTTATATAATTATTTTCAATAATTAATAATGGTAATACTTCAACAACCGCATCATAAATGTCTTGTAATGATTTTATTGCTCCACTATCTATTTTCTTTTTAATATATACATCGCCTTTTTTCCTCATTAATGCACTAACATTATAGTCTAAATCAAATCCAATATCACTTTCTTCATTTTCGGGTAAAATTGAGTATGGTTTTAATACATTTATGAATGTATGCATAATATATTTATTATGTATTTTTTCGCTGCTAAATGAGTTATTAAACTCTTTAATATAATCTAATGTGATTTTACTATCTTTAATTTTAGGATTTGCCGAATTATAATGTATAATTTTATTAAATAATATAGGGTCTCTTGATAATGTTGCCAGTTCGCTTTCATTTTTTTTTAATAACATCAAATATGCTTCCATTGCCTGTGAATGGACTGTTATCCATCGTTCAACCATACCCAACGTACAACTTGGCGAGCCCTTTCCATGCGCATTAAATATTTCATTAAAATAATATTGTATAAAATTATGTATATATAAATCGGTATTTAGAATTAAAAATGTTATTGATAATGTGACTAATTGTAAGAAACACCAATTTCCGTTTAAGTTTGGTTTAAACATAACTAAGTGCATCATAAACTCATCACTAAATGCACGAACTAAATTAGCTAACATAACCTCTTTTTCGGCTTCACTATAGTTTAATTTAAACGAAACATAATTAGTTAATGCAATTGGAAAATTCTTTTTAATATACGCTAGCATACTATCATTTGTTAAATTTGTTTGTGTTTGTAATATTGTAGTATAGTTAGTTCTTAATTTATCTAGAAAAGTAATAAATGTTTCGCCTGTTTCACTAATAACAACTTTTTCAGCATATTTAGTTAGTCCTCCGTGCGAACTAATTAAAAGCGCGCTCAATGTGCTACTAAATTGCCTATCTGAGGCTTGTGGCATACCTGTATCGTCAAATGCTTTAAATAATTTGTCTTTATTATCAACAATATATTTAATACGTGCATGAGTTTCGTTTGCGGCTTGTTGAATTTCGGAAAATTCAACTTCGCGACCTGTATCATTATTTATACTACCTTGTATATACAACGTTCCATTAGGTCTTTGAAGTTGATATGGAACAAGCTCTATACCTGTTGCGTTTTGAAATGATGTGTTAGCATTTGCAACACAGTTTCTAAAATCAGCAGCTCCAATGTTTGCTGCCTCAAAAATAGTTCCTACTATATTAGTTCCTTTAAAGTTAGCATTTAACAATTTTACATTTGTAAAATTTACCGCTGTTAAATCTGGATTATTTTTATAGTTTTTTTTAACTTGTGTAAAATCAAAGGTTTCAAAGCCAAGTGCGCTTTGAAAGTTACAATTTTTTATGTTAGTATTAAACATACTAACTGCTGGAGCAATAATAACAAAAACTTGTGACGCAGAACCTTGTGGGTCACTCATTACAAAATAATCATATGGCTTAATATTATAGGTTGGATTTCTAAAATTTAAAACATTAATATTTAAAGCATTATATTCACTATATTTCATAATAGCATAGTTTCCATGGGGATTCCATTTAGAATAAGCAAGATTTTTTTTATTAGCAAGTTTAGCACCTTTAAATTCTTGTTGAAACAATGTAAATCCGTCTGGATTTATTTCATTACATAAGTTTTTAAATTCCTGTGTTTTATTTTCTCCATAATAACGTTCGCTTGGCGATGAGGTCATTGACTGAACTATAAATACATGGCCAAACCAGTTAAATTTATTAACTATTAAACTATGATTTGGAAGTTGTCGTGCACTAAATTTTGTTCCTTCTAAATCACAATTATCAAAATTTACTCCATACAAATTACAATCTATAAATATATTATTTCTTAGATTCATTAGTTTGGTGTCGCTTTTAGCATCTTTTGAATATAACGAATCAAAATTGAACTTAAATAATGAAAAGTGACATTCTCTGAATGTGCTATTATTAATAATATTAGTATTATCAAATATTACAGTTTCTTTGTATTCATAATCGGGAATAGGACTAAAACGCACAACATAAAAAGTACATTCTAATAGCTTACAATTTCTAAATCTTAAGGTGCCTTCTGCACATAAGATTGTTCCACGAAATGTTGTAGTATTAAAAGTGCAGTCTTCAAAAGAACTAAACACAAATTGACAGTCAACAAAGTAAACATTGTTGAAGGTGCATTTTTTAAAATAATAATTCCTAAATTTTTCTTTTGTAAATATATTTGATTCAAACTTACAATTTAAAAACATCATATTTCTACGACCTCGCATATTAAGTTTATCACTATTTATACTTGTTTTATCAAATTTACAATTTTCAAACACTATTTCGGCAAAATATGTTCTTGTTATAATAGGTGTGAATAGTGTTCCATCAGGGTTTACTCTTGAATACTCTGCGTTACCATAATGCGTAAAAGCAGCCAAATCATAAAAATGCATATTATATTTGCTATGTGGTATGCTCGGATAATAGTTATAAACCTTCGGACCATAGCTTTTATCATGAAAAATGTTGCCTTTAAAAAAATTACAATTTTTAAAGGTAGGTAGCTTATTATTAATTTCTACATTTTTCCTATCAAAAAAGTCAACTGGTCCAAACTTAATATTGAAAAATTCACAATCTATAAATTGTGCTTCAATTAAACTAACATTACTAAAATATAATTCATAATCACCGTTACCAAATTTTTTTTTTATTGTCATATAATCTCTCGAGCGTTGATGCATTGGATGACCGACATAACTGAGAAATTTGCTTTGTTTAAATATTATACGATCAAAATTAGTTGATTTAAAGCTTGTATTTACAAATACACAACCAACAATTTCTCGTATTATAGACTTCGGTTCTGATGTTTCTGAATAGCCTAACTGTTTATTACCAAATTTACAAAAATAGAAATACAAATTACTGAGTTTTTGTGGTGTTCCATGACTTACTAATAAATCGCTGATTTGTTTTCTATATACATCTTTTTTTGTTAGTCCTTCACACATTAACTCTGATATGTCTTTATTATGTTTGACAAGATCAAGTTTAGCTCTATATGCTTGTGCTATTTTAGTTGATGCTAAATTTTTTTTTGTAAATCTTGATTTATAAACTTTTGATATTACACTAGTGGCAGCATCTAATTTTGCTTTTCTTGATTTGTAGGCTCGTGCTATTGTATTTGCGGCACGTGTTTCTACAAATTTTTGTATTTCTTTATTTCTTTTATATGCTTCCTTAAAGCATACTGCCTCAATAAGTTCTGTTTTAACTATAGCAAACATTCTATCTACTAAATGAGCCATTTGTGATTTAATAAAGTCACTGCCTTCTGCGTGTCGTGTTCTTGGACTTTTGCTTTTTGCTCTTTGAGTTTTAGATCTATTTGAATTAAGAGAGTTGAATTTCATTGTTACTGGCATAGATTCTATTTATAATACTATATATAATTACATTATTATAAATTACATTATTATAAATTACATTGTTCTAAATTACATTGTTCTAAATTACATTGTTCTAAATTACATTATTCTAAATTACATTATTCTAAATTACATTATTCTAAATTACATTATTTAGAATAATATTTATTAAACTATTTTTACATTATTAAAATTGTTTATAAAATATTACTATAGAATAATATAAGTACTATTATGAAAATTAGTAATAATGCAAGAAATTTTATTAAAATAGCTTTTCTGTTTTTTATATTATTTTCAACTTTTTATGTATATTATTTATTTAATAATGAATTCAAGATTAGCGAAGGTTTTACCGGAGCAATTGATTGTTCTGACTGCAAGGTTCAGCCTAATTCTGGTAACTGTATTCCTATTTATGATATAAGTTATAAAGTTGTGGCTGCTAGTGGTCGCCCAGATTTGTTATCTATTTCTTATGAATTAACTCCTTATGTTTTTTGTGAATGGCAACCTAGTCCAATTTGTATAAGTAATAATATCAATAATCTTCCAAGTGTAAATGAGAGACTTGAGTATACTAATACTCAAATACAAAATGCGCAATCCCAACTAAATAATATTACTTGCTGTTCTGGTTCGCTTAATAATAGTTTTAATGTAAATTACAGTATTAGTTATGAGGCTGTACAAACAAATAATAATAATATGACTAAATGCAAAAGCTTAGACAATTATTTGAACACTAAATTTAGAAATAATAGTTCAGAAGCAAAAATAATGTTTGATGAAAAAACTTATGTTGATTTACAACAACTTCAAATTAATGTTGATTATAGATTAGCAAAAACCTTATGTAATGATTTATCAAGTAATAATTATAAACGTGGTCTAGTGTTTAAAAAGAGTGATAATAGTATAAATATTTTTGATGTACCCACTATTTTACCAAAAGATTTAATAGATTTTATTATGAATTCTGATTTTTCTTCAAGATTACCGCTTACAGAGGCATCATATAATACTAGTTTTGCAGAAAGAAATAATATAAATTCACATCTTCAATTACTTAACTATTTAAATGACCAATTAGTAAGTAGGCAAAATTTACAAAGCAACTTATCTAGGCGTGTTGGTTATGCTGATTTAACAACATTAGAACAAAATAGGTATAAAGAGGCAAAGCTCGATTTAAAAAGAATATTTACTCGTTATAATATTCCTTCATCTAATTATTTAGATATAAGTTATAATCTAACAAAAGCAGATCTTGCGACAAGTCCATACATATTAAATCCAAATGAGTTTTTAAATTGTTTTGGAGAAATTAAGCAAAGTACTACTAATCAAATGTTTTCAGCTAGTGATTTACTTGAGTTAAGTAATAATGATTATTTTGGAACAGGGCGCGATTCTTCGTATAGTGCATATGGATCCATTTTAAGTGATACTTATCCAATTACTAATGACTTGGAAATGGAATTAGCACGGTTAGAACGTATACCTTCCTCTGGTAATGCTCCAGTAAGCGTCATTAATACTTACCTTAATGCAATCAATAATTTTTATGAAAAACAAATTGCAAATTTGACCGGTCCCCGTGATCATGTTTTTAATCAAGAATTAGTATTTGATAATAATACTTTAGAAACAGTTACGCCAACTTTTTTTACATATGACGACAAACCAAATAACTCATATCAATGTCAACAAAGCGTAACTGGTAATAGTATATTTAAAGATTGTGGTCCCGCTGCTTACAATAAATTTATTGATTTTTAACACTTAGTACTTAGTAATAAAGTAAGTTTTATTATATAAATATATACTTTTTACGTATTTTTATATATTTTTATATATTTTTATATATTTTTATATATTTTTATATATTTTTATATTTTAATAATATATAAATATGCCGAGAAAAAAGTTAAATTTAGATAGTGTTAATAATTTTGGGCTAAAAACACCTGTTCATTTGCCTCCACCAGATAAAAATATGTATAAGAGAAAAGAAAATAAAGTATTACCTCTACCAGCACGCTTACCGGCACCATTACCTCCACAATTCAAAACTTATAGTGTTGAAAAATCGTCATCTCTTCCTTCAACATACAATTATGATAATGTATATCCGTCACCAAAATACAGCAATAATGGTATGTTAACCAGAGAAGTATTTCCAACTGCTAATTCTATAACAACATTCAAAACACAAGAGAGACCATTAGCAAAATCCCCATCATTGTCGGCATCGAGTTTACCAAAATTTACTGTGTTAAGAAATAATAATTTTAATATGTTAAGAAAAAAAAATTTTACTAAAAGATGTCCAAATGGGCATAGACGAAATAAAAAAACTAAGCTTTGTGAAAAAAATACATATTATATGCGAAAACGGTTTACTAAAAGAAACTATAAACGTTGTCCAAATGGAAAACGAAGAAATCCTATAACTTTAAACTGTGAACCTAAAACATTATTTACGCGTTATAGAATTTAATAGTTTAATAGTAATAATTATATAAAAATAATAATAATAAAATATTAGATGGATTCGTCAAATTATTATAGCAATATTAGTGCTATTCGAAAAAATGTAGTCAATTATATTGCAAATTTAAATAATAGTAACTCATTAAAATATTTATATGTTCACGGCGAACACGGTATTGGTAAAACAACCATTATTAAAACCATTTTATATGGTCTTAATTATAATATTAACTACATTGATTGTAATTGTAATAAATTATCGATCGATGAATTATTTAATATATATACGAATAAAGATGTGTATTCTTTATTTTTAAATAACGTTAAAAGCAATGCTATTATATTGGATAATATAGGTTATTATTTATATAATGATAAAAGTTATTTGACAAATTTAATTAAATTATTGAAAAAAAATACCAAAGCCAAATATAATAAATTTATTCCTTTTATTATTATTAATAACAATCAAGAAGATAAAAAGTATAGTGAGCTAGCCAAACTATCACATAATTTGAAAATTTATCCACCAAGCAATTTAGAATTGGAAAATATTATAACAAAAGAATTCCCAAATATAGCTACTTATAATAATTATGACCTAATTATTTCCAATATACTAGGTTATTTAAATAATAAATATTATAAACTTAATAATTTGAAATACTTTTATGCTAATAATATTATACAGGTAAAATTTGATATTAGTAATAATTATTGTTATAATACTATTAAAAATAGTAATGCTAATATTAAGCTATTAACGAAAAACTTTTTACAATACAACTATAGTTTAACTAATTTAGATATTATTAATTTTTTTGATAGAACAAGCCTAACTTTATTATTACATGAAAATATTATTAAATTGTTTTCGAGTTCTTTCACTTTGCAAGATTTAAAAATATATAAAGAAATATTAAAAAATTACATATTTTGTGATTGTATTGATAAAAATATATTCTTATATCAAATATGGCAGCTAAATGATATTGTTTATATTATTAAAATATATTTTAATAATCTTATTTTACATAAGAATAAATTATTAAAGTCTATAAATCAAAATGATATTATTTTTACAAAAATATTGACCAAATATAGCAGCGAATATAATAATTATAATTTTATTTTTAACAGTACTCAAAAATATAGCCTTAATAAAAAAAATTTATTTTTATATATTTATTCGAAAAATAATTTGATTAATGAAGTTGATGATGTTAATTGTATATTTAATAATGAAGATGATGAATCCAAATTATTAAATAATAGAATAATAAAGTTAATTTCACAATATACAAATTATTCGCTGACTAACTCGTGTAAATTTTTACAAGTAACTGATGATATTATATGTGATGAATTTTTCCATTAACTAATTTTCCAAGACATTTTCCAATATCTTCATTTGGTAAGCATTCATAAATAACATTGTTTAATTCACATATGTAGTAGCTTTTTCCTTCAATAGTAATTGAAACTAGCTCCTCTTCCTCGCCTTCGTTCTCTTCTTCTTCATCTTCTTCTTCCTCTTCCTCTTCCTCTTCCTCTTCCTCTTCCTCTTCTTTTGCTTCTTTTGCTTCTTCTTCTTCTTCTTCTTCTTCTTCGTCTTTTGCTTCTTCTTTTGCTTCTTCTTTTGCTTCTTCTTCTTCTTCTTCTTCGTCTTTTGCTTCTTCTTTTGCTTCTTCTTCAGCTTCTTCTTCATCTTCTTCTTCATCTTCTTCTTCTTCATCATCTGCTTCTTCTTTTGCTTCTTCTTCCTCATCTTCTTCCTCATCTTCTTCTTGTGTTAGTTTATTAATAACATTGTTTTTTAAATAATTTAATTCTATAACTTTTACATTATTTAATGTTTCTTTATTTGACGAAACATTGTTGTTGTTTGTAGCCACTTCAATAACATTTAAATACACATTTTCATTTGTCTCATTTAACAACTGCAATTTATCTTGCAGATCTTTATATTGTTTAACTAAATCATTATATTTAGTTTCTAGTTCTACATATTCTGGTAGTTTAAATAATAGTACTTTTAAATGTTCTAATAGTTGAGTGTTTTTTTCATTTATTTCTACATACACTGAGAGATTAGATTTGAGTGAATTAGTAATATCTGTTGATAATTTAGCAATCAGATTATCAAAATCTTTCTTCATAATATAACTATATTAGTGTGACTATTTTAAATATATTTAATATATATATTTAAAACAATTTTATTGAAAAATAAAACAAAAATAAAACAAAAATAAAATTATTATTTAACATTTATCTTATATGACTTTTTATTAATATGTTTATTATTTAATATATAGTCTTCATTTTCGTCATATAATTCCGGAAGTAATTTGGCAAGTGGCTTATCAACAAGGAGCAATAATCTCTCATTTTTCAACAATTTTCTATATTCTTGTATGTTTAAATTTCCATAATATTTTTCCAACATGTAAAATGGACTAGGAGCACACTTTATGTTTTTTTCATAGTTATATATCTTGCAATAAACATTATTTAACAAGTAATATCTCTCAAATTTTTTTGAAGAATCTAGATTTTCATTCATTAAAAATGAAGCACCACATTCCGGACTGCAAAAGTTACCATAACAATGGTATACGCCTTTTAACTCGTATTTAGGTATCATTATTGGATCGTTATCAAAATCATATGTGCACCAAAAACATGCACATTTTTTTGTAATGTTGTTACTTTTTAATTGCTTTGATAACTCTTGAAGTTTTTTATATATATTTTTATTATCTGTTATATTATCATTTACTATTTTTTTTTCATACATAAATTGGCCATTATTAGGGTTATTAGGATTGTTAGGGTTGTTAGGGTTAATTGAATTGTTTATAGTTGGTTGTGATAATTGTAATACACCACAATTTGTTGTATCACGATTTGTTGCATCGCCGTTTGTTGCATCGCCGTTTGTTGCATCGCCATTTGTTGCATCAAACACATTAAAACAATAGTTATTATTGTCAAATTCTGATATATTATCCACGTTAGGATTATACTTTAGTTCATTACTAATTATTTCACTCAATTTACAATTTAAATGCAAAATTATATTTGGTTTTTGATTTAATTCAACATATTCTTTCTTTTCTTCTATTATTTTTCCTCCTTTTGGCTTTCTACCGCGTTTTTTATGAACATGGACTACATTTGTAGAAATATCTGTAGTACTTTCATTTGAAACTGGTGCTATATTTTCATCTAAATTTGTTATATTATTTGATAAATCTAACAATTTTAAATTTTCATAATAAGATTTTGGACGTCTTCCCTTCTTTTTTGCTATCATTTATTTATATTTAAACTTAAATACTTTTAATTTAAATTGTTTTTATTTATTATTTAAATATAACTTTAAACAATAATATAGCATAACCAATAGTATTACTATTATGAATAATAGTACTGCTATTGTGAATAATAGTACTGCTATTGTGAATAATAATAGTAATATTAATTGGAATGAAAAATATCGTCCAAATAATATTACTAGCATTATATTGAGTAAATACAACAAGTTACTAATAGATAATATACTTGCTAAAAATTATTTCCCCAATTTGCTTTTATATGGTCCCCCCGGAACAGGAAAAACTACAACTGTTATGAATTTGATTGAAACATATTTAAATAAATATTATGTATATAATAGGAAGCAAGTAATTCACCTTAATGCTTCTGATGAGCGAGGGATTGAAATAATTAGACATAATTTACATAGTTTTGTTGTATCTGATAATTTATTTTTTGAAGGACCAAAATTCATTATATTGGATGAAGTAGATTATATGACCAAAACAGCACAAATAGCTTTAAAATATTTAATTGAATACTATAGCAATTACAATGTGCGTTATTGTTTGATTTGTAATTATATTACAAAAATAGATAGCAATTTACAAACTTATTTTTGTAAATTAAAATTTAATTGTGTTCCGTTAGTATATATATATACTTTTTTAAATAATATATGTGTTAATGAAAAGTTGAATATATCAAACGACTATATAAATTATATTATATATTTATATAATAATGATATTCGCTCAATGATTAATCATTTACAATTACATCACAAAAACTGTTATATATATAATAATACTATATATGAACAATTATATGCTATAAATATGAAAAGTGACTATAAAACGTATTTGAAAAAATTTATTTATTTTGAAAAAAAATTTAATTTTGATTATAATGAGTTTATAAAAAAATATATATATTATGTATTAAAACATTATATTTCTGATTTTAATTATGAAAAAATAGAAGCTATTGAATTTTTTATACATAATTATTCAAAGGTTAATAACAAATCAAATATTATTAACAATCTATATAATTTATTAGTAGTGCATTAAATTTTAATATTATAAATAATTGATTTAAGTTATTATATAAAATCAATATTATTATTTACATTATGACTATTGACGATGAGTGGTTAATTTTTTTGGATAATAAGCAAGATGATGCTTCAATTTCTAACGCAAAAACCAATATACAAACAGCATCATTGAAAGAGCTAGAAAAAGAGTGCTCAAATATATATATATCAACTAAAACAAAAATATTATTTCTTAGCAAAACAATAAATATTTTTGAAGATTTTTGGAAAATACCAATTATAGATTATAATCAACAAATTGAAGGAATTACCAAAAAACAAATAAAAGTGTCATTTGAAAATGTAGATGATTATAATAAGATGTTGTCAAAACTAGAAACTATTACAAACGTAAATAGTAAAATAATTTGCCACATAAATAACGATAAATTTAAACATACTAGAAAAATTAGTATTGGATTATCTAAAAAAGATTTATTAAATAATCCTAATAAAGAAAAAAGCGCTTTTTATAATTGTTTTGTCTTATTTTTAAGAATTTATCATAATAATACATTTAAAGAAACACATATTAAAATTTTTAATACTGGAAAAATAGAAATACCGGGTATTCAAAGTGATGAACAATTAAATATTATTATACAACAACTATTAGTGTTATTAAAAATGTATATTGATAACACTATTGAATGTAATTATAAAAATACTGAAAACGTGCTAATTAACTCAAATTTTAATTGTGGGTTTTATATTAATAGGGAAATACTTTATTCATTATTAAGAAACAAATACAATATTAATGCAATATATGATCCTTGTTCTTATCCTGGTATTAGGTGTATTTATTATCATAATGTATGTGATCGAATTGTTAAAATATCATATATGATATTTAGAACAGGTAGTATTTTAATTGTTGGTAAATGTGACGAAGATGTATTAAATATTGTATATAATTTTATTAAAAATATTATATTAAATGAGCATGTTAATATTTTCAACGAAGGTTGTGCAAAGAAAATTTTAAAACCAAAAAAATCTAGAAGTAAATTTATTACTGTTAATTCTAAATAATATACTATTATTTAGAAATTTAGCTATTAGAAATTTAGCTATTAGAAATTTAGCTATTATAAACAATTGTAAACAATTATAAACAATTATAAACAATTATAAACAATTATAAATAATACCAAAAAAAGAATTTAAAGTTTATAAATATAACATTAATATAAAATGACAAGTGAAAGTGATAAACAGTTAGTAATGCCACCTCCCTCAATATGGAACCAAATTGCTAAAATTTCCATAACAGAAGACAAACCTATTATGTTGGACTATTGGTTAGACTCTCTTGAGAAAAAAGTATTAATTGGAGTTAAAGAAAATAAAGAAAAGCTTTTAGTAAAAAATGCGGAAGAATATACTAGTCCTATAGTAAAAATATACAAAATGGATGAAACATATATTATATGTACTGAAAATTCTATATATTTGACTTCTACTAAAATTGAAACACGAAGAATAAGTTCATAAATAGTAGATTTATGTAATTATGTAATTATGTAATTATGTAATTATGTAATATTTTTATGATTTATTTAATATTTTATATAAATTATTAACAAAGAATATGATTTCTATATTATCTTCTTCAATTGTAAAGTAATTATTAATATATTTAATAATATTTTTAATAATTAAAAATTTGTTTTCTTCACAAATACTTGTATTTATGTATTTAATGTAATATAGGAAGTTTTCTAAAATATCTATAATACAATAGCCTTTATCTATTAAATTCAAAATGTAGTCAAGTGCGTCTTTTAATGTGCATTTTGTACATTTATCTATTAGTGTGTCAAAGTTATTAATTATAATATCAGATACTATATCCAAGTTTATTAAATCTTCCAAGCAATCAAAATTATTATATAGTAATTTTAACTTCTCAATATTGTTTATTAAATTATTTATTGAGTTATTTGATAAAGTAATTATATATTTTTTGATAGCATCATCTATTATCATATTTTCACTATTTAAAATATTATTTAAAATAGTGTATAAGAACTTTTCATCTATTTTTTTAAACTCAATAATGTCTAGCAATTCATATAATATTACATTGATTTTTAGCACGTTAGATGTTGATAATAAAAAATATATATTTGATTTATAATTTTTTATTAATTCAATAAAATTTAATTGAATTGCCTCTGAAAATAATTCAACATCTTCTATTACTATAAATTTTTTGTAGCCGTTATTTGTGTAATTATTTATAAATAGTTTAATATCATTTTTGTAAAAATTAATGCCTTGATCTTTCAATATTGTAATATAACATACATTAGAGTTAATTAAAAAATTGTTAGAGTTATAATAGTTATTTATTATAATATTTATTAGGCTTGATTTACCACATCCAGAATCTCCTTGAACAATAAAATTATAATTGTTATTTGCAATAAAATTTTCTAATATTATCATCTTATTTGCATCAAAATAACAGTCTTGTATTTTTTTAGGTTTGTATTTGTTAATTAATAACTCTTTCATTGTTGTTATAGTTTATTAGTTATAATAATTTAAGTAATAATTAGTACTATTAATTATAACTATTAATTAAAACTTATTATGAATGATTATGAACACTATTTTACAACTTTGAATTTGTCTAATAATGCTAGTTTACAAGATATTAAAAAAGCATATAGAACATTATCAATAAAATATCATCCTGATAAAAATAGTCAAGCTGATCCTGTTCTATTTAATAAAGTTAATGATGCTTATGTAAAATTAACAAATAATTTTAATCTTATCCAGAGTTGTATTCAAAATAATGGTTCATTAATGCAACAACAACAGCAACAACAACAGCAACAGCAACAGCAACAGCAACAGCAACAGCAACAACAAACACAGATTAAACAATCTACAATTATTCAAAATAGTCCACAACACTACAATAATAGTAGTGACTCTCTTCATAATAGTAATAATTATGAAGATATAACAATTACTTTGAATATTACTTATTATGATGCTTATACAGGAGCATCTAAACCTATAACAATTGAGAGAAAACTATTTACAAATAATGTTATCAGTAGTGAAACAGAAACATTATACGTGGCTATTAACAAAGGTATTGATAATAATGAAATTATTATATTGGAAAATAAAGGTAATAAGTACACATATAATTCCATAACAACTTATAGCAACGTTAAAATAATAATAATTTTAACTAAACATGAATATTTTGAGAGAAATGGACTTGACATAATTTATTTAAAGACAATCTCTCTTAAAGAAGCATTAATTGGATGCAATTTTACACTTATTCACATTAATAACAAACATTATAAAATTGTTAGTAATGAGATTATTGATTTTAATTATGAAAAAATAGTAAATAATTTGGGCTTTATTAGAGAGACTTATATTGGCAATCTCATCATTAAATTTACTATAATATTTCCAAAAGTTATTTCTCAAGATAATAAACTAGCATTACAAACTATTTTGTAATATTTGTAATATTTTGTAATCTCTCTATTCTTCTTCTTCTTCATTTGAAATTAATAAATATTTTGATATTATTGTATTTGCTTCTAATACTTGTTTAGAGTCTAATTTACAAAACCAATTATATTTCGATCTTCGTAATAACTCGACAGATGGTATATATAGACCATATGCTTTAGCATCTAATTCTATGAAAGTTGAACCCATAAGTTCTTCTAAATTAATCATAGAACTGTTTTTATCTATTGTTCCTATATATCTTCCATCAATTACATTTATTTCATCTTTTTCTGCACATTTTAATAACCATTTACTTATTAGGTCTTCAAATTCACATGAACTAGTAAAATTGGTTCCATAAAGTATTTCTGTGTGTTTTATTAATCGTTTCATAGTAGGACATTCTTTCATGCAACCAATAAACTTTATAGATGGCATATAGTCAACATTATAAGCGTTTGTACCATTATTTTTAAATTGCGCTGTTACGATTTTATTAGATTCTAATACTTTATCATATATTGAGCCTAAAGATTTGAATAATATGAATGAATTTTCAATATACATTCCACCATAGTTGTATAATAATTTCATAATGTTAAGACTGCGCAAATTGTCTTTTATCGGATAAGCTACTTTATTTAAATCAATACAATTATGTTCTAATAGTTTGCAAAATGAATCATCGTCAATAATAACAATATGGAAATAATCAGAACATTTATTTATTATTGTTCTTATTGTTAAATATAAATAGTCTTGGTTTAATTCGTAACTGTTTCTTGAACCAAATGATTCCCAATTTCTACTATTTTTAATATAATCTATGTGTATCCATAAAATAGGTTTTTTTACGGAACTTAGTGTGTCTATTGTATTATCAATATCATCATCCAATAAATATTTTTTTATAATATTTAAATCTTCTTGTTGCGAATTTGAATCTACATTTATTTTGAACTTATTATATATATATCCGGCCGCAGCCAATATTAATATGCTTATTACTAAATTACTATAATTATACTTCATTTTATACTTATATATTATATAATTTATATTATATAATTTATAATTTATATTAATTACTATTTAAATTAATTTAGCCTTCTTCAACATCAATCGGCAGTCTATATGCAATATTATTCGGTACAGTTATATTACTATTGGTATCAAATATTTCAGTATCATCTATTATAGTAATACTATTTGTTGAAGGGACTATTGAAGTAGTTGTTGAAGGAATTATTGAAGGGACTCTTGAAGTAGCTGTTGGGGGGACTATTGAAGTAGCTGTTCGGGGGACTATTGAAGTTGTTGTTGAAGGAACTATTGAAGGGACTGTTGAAGGGACTATTGAAGGAACTATTGAAGAATCTGTTCGAGGGACTGTTGAAGGACCTATTGGATTTATTAAATTAGATTGGTTAAATTTAATTAACTCTGGTATACCAAAGTTAGCTCCACCAGGTAGCATATCTCTCAAAGATTGTAGCGTGATTTTGCTGTTTTTCACTTTAGCATATATGTCTTGCAAAAATGCTTCTTCTGTTTTATTAAAATTATGTAAAAATAATTTGTCTAAATCAGGAGCAAGCATAGTTCGTCCACTTATATTAAGTGATATAGTTGATGGAACACGTTGAAAATCATAGTAAAAATCTACTAATACATATTTCCAAGTTTTTAGTTTTGCCATATGGGTTGCTACTAAATACGCCCACATATAATATTGATTGGTGGGGTCTGGAAAATATCCATATGGATGCCGATACATCATTCGGTCAGAAAATTCTGTAGCTGTTAATGAGTTGCTGGTTTTAATATTATTAATTGCGTCAGTTATTTTGCTTAGCATATCAAAGTTGTGAAAACTAAACCCCATAAAATATGGTAACAGTGTAGCAAAACACTCTACCCACCAACCTGTAAGCGAGTTAGGAGTTCTTTCACCTAATTGTGTTCTATCACGATGCCATCTTGCTGGAATTACCGAATCTATTAATTGCATTTGATAAACATGGGTGTATTCATGACTTATATATGCATATATTTGTTCTCTTAACCATTGTGTTTTATCATTATTTGATAAATTAACGAACCATTCTTGTTTCATTGCTCTATAATGTCCTATACCTATATCGCATGCCATATACATACGATTTTTATTAGCTTTTGTTTTATAACTTAAACAAATACCAGTACATTCTTCGACTCTAAGAGTTAAATTTGGATTTATATCACCCCAATGCCCTATTTCCCAATCTCTGCCTATGATTGCTAATGTTTCACGATTTACATCATCTGTTCCTTGAGAAAATGGTCTATATTGTGAAGAACCTACATTTATATAGTGTAATGTTATAATATTAGCAATTATATTACAACTACTCCATTCATCTTGTGTTAAAACAATATTAGCATTAGGACGAGCAGTGTTAATCTTATTTAATAACATATTTTCAAGAGTTGTATTAATTATATTATAAGAAGCCTCTTCACTGCGTTGTTGTTTTTTTACCCATGTTAATGGATCTGCTTTTTCTGTTGCTGCTACAAAATGAGTTTCAAATTTGCCTAATGTAGTTCCTAAATAATCAATTACCTTATTAATGTTTTCAAGTTCACTAGCCCAATTCCACCAAGATCCATAATCTGGTAATTGAGCAACAGTTGGAAAACGTAATAATGATTTCCACGTATCTGGTGCATAGTTTCTAAGCATTTGTTCATAATATATTGTGAGTGGATTATCTAATAAATGTGTAGAAGTTGTTCTTGAATACCAACCATTTATATTACCATATCCAAGTGGTCTAGTTGTAATAATATGCACTTGAGTTACATTACTATTATTATTAGCTGGTGGAGTAACTCTAGGACTAGCTGTTGGAATAGTTATTGAAGTTCTTGGTATAATTGGTTCTGGTGGCGGTTTATAAACATTAGAGTATATTTCTGGTGGAGGTACTAGTCTTATTTGCGAAATACAATAGTCATTGTAAGCATCTGGTATTTTATTAGTGATTGAAGATTGTGATATATCACAATACTCATTATATGCCAACAGTTTTTTTGATGAATGTAATTTGGGTAATGTGTGCAATGATAATGCTGGTTCTAGTTGTTTATTTTTAATATATTTTGATGTTGTTAGAAATGTATCAAGCGAATTTTCTAGATTACAAGAATCATTATATGGTGCTGGATATTGTACTTCATTGGTCTTTGGTTTACAATTTGTAGAATTATAACTAGATGGACTTAAAGCACCAGCATTAGTGTTACTATAATTTTCGCGTGTTTTTATATATGTATTAAATAATATATATACTATTATTAGTAAAATTAGTACAATAACTATTAACGCTAAAATTGTTATAACCATATATAAATAGTTAATTATATATATAATTAACTATTTATATATAAAGCACCGCTAATTTTTTATTTTCATTTTTATTTTCCGTTTTCCGTTTTCCGTTTTTTGTTTTTACATTATTTGTTTTAAATTGGACCAAAATCTCTCATTTTTTTGCTTACTCACTTCGTCTTGTTTAAGTAAATTATAAGCACGCATACATGACAATGCATTTTCATCTTCTTTAGACTTATTTAAATAATGGTTTGCCTCGTGTTCTTGTAATGGAGTTAAAGACTGATTTGCCCGTTTTAATCTTATATCTTCTAATGAGCTATAACTATTTACATAATCGTCATTTGTGACTGGTATTATACTCTCTGTATGTGCTTTTTTCAAATCTTCATATTGAAATTTACTAAATAATCCCGAACTATAATCTTCGGGCTTAGAATTTGTTAAATTGCAATATTGACTATTATTAAATTCGCTTACTTCTTGTTTTTTAATTAGCATTGAACTTCTAAGAGCCTTCTTTTTTTCCTCTATAATTTTATTCATAGAGTTTAAATCTTTACATACTGTTGTTTCTTCACTATTAGCTTTATTAAGCCATGTACCATATCCGTTTTTTTCATAATCATTACTAATTTTAAAGCTTTCAAATTGTTCGTTAAACCAACTATTAAATTCGCTTTTGGATTTTGTGCTAATTATTTTGTGTATTAGTTGTTCGTTTATTAAGTCTTTATCTGCATTATAATTATCATTATAATTATTAAGATTAGTTAATGAGCTGTGTTTCATTCTAAAATTATAGATGGAAAACAATATTTTATAGGCACTTGAGAAAAATAGAAAATAACTCTTGTCCAGTCCAGATTTGTCTGGGTGACTTGCTAAAACCTTCTTTTTTGCATTTTTTAAGTCTTCTTCGTTAAATTGATTATTTATAGCAAATAATTTTAATATATCTTCATAATCATAATTAGTAATGTCTAAGTCCATGCTATTTAGTTATAAAATATTTTATAATTAAATAGTATAATTATTTTATATTATAAATTCATAATAAGATGAATTATATAAAATTATTTATAATATTATTTAACAACCAATAATATAATATTATATGATTTATGTAAAAATAGTAACAAAGCCTAATAGCGTATGAAATATTTTTTAGTGTAACGTTTAATTTGTCTCTTATTACGTTTTCTATATAATTTTTTTCTGGTTGCCATACCCCCACCCCTAGGTCTCTGAATCCTACTAGCAATTCTAGTAGCACTTCTACCAAGTCTCGAAGCAGCTAATGAACTAGCTCGGCTCGTTCCTGGATTAGGCTGAGTTATTGGGGGAGGCAGACGCGGTGCGCCCGCTAAGTCTAAATCATCGTCGGGCTCAGTTTTTTGAGGTGAACTAAGCAAATTTTTATACTCTCGTGCTTTTATTAAGGCATACTCAAGATACCCTACCCAATGTTCTCCTTTTATTGTCAAAATTTCAAGATTGGTTATAGTTTTTAAATTGTTGAAGTCATCGTATTGTAAATTCACCCACTCTAATTTTTTTTTAAATGCTTGTCTCATATAATAATATAATTTTTTCATTATTTTAAACTTTATTCTTTGTTTTAGTGTATCTTCGCTTTCTTTTTCATCGGTGTCTATTGTGTTAATACTTTCTGTTATTTCAGTCTCGTTTAGTATTAGTTGTTGTATCAATTCTATATTATAGTTTCGTAAATCATTGATGTCTCTTATGTTATGAATATAAAAAGCACCAAATTTATTAGTTTCTTCTATAAGAAATCTGGCGTCCCCCTTATACGTCTTTATTTTATTAATATACTCATAACAGTTTGTATCAGTAATTTGTAATAAATCTAATTCGGTTTTCCTGAGTTGTTGGCTTAGAGACATATTTATATATAGCAATATTATTTTTATAAAATAATATTGCTATATAATCTTCTTTACTAAAGTGTTTATTTATAGCAAATAATTTTAATATATCTTCATAATCATAATTAGTAATGTCTAAGTCCATGCTATTTAGTTATAAAATATTTTATAATTAACTATTATGTTAATATGAAACAAAAAAAGTATAATAGTCATATTAATAAGGCAAATTTGCGTCTATCCAGAGTGTCCAGTCTTGTAATGAGTCTGTAACTGGTACGACAATACCTTGTCCTGGTGTTCGACGAGTAGCGGCTTCAACATAATCAGGTATTGGAGTATCAAGTAATTCAGCTGTATTACTCGGTCTCACATCAATTGGTATTGTTTTTGTTATGTCATTGTTAAATATCAAACGTTTATACAAAATGTATAGTATATTCTGCAAAGCAGCCCTTAATTGGGATATATCACCAGAGTTTCTAAATCCACGTATGATTTTATAAAATTCGGCTTGTACATTATCCATTGTTGGCCAGTATAATTCGTTTTCATCATTATTGGTATGATATAAAATGCTTTCTGCAACAACTTTATATTCATTATATATATCTAACTCTTATGGGCTAAGATCCATTACAGGTGGAGTGCTAACATCTGGAGGATTTATAACAGGCAAATGCTCGACTGATTCTGCAAGATCTCTTCCTGTGCGTGTTCTCCCTAATCTTGGCATCAAGCTACTAAATAATGTCCCGCCCATAATTTTACGCGTAAAATTATTCCGTTTACTAAAATGTTTATAATTCATATTTGTGTGTTTTCTTGATATTCTCTTTCTTCTCTTTCTTCTTGATCTTCTTGGTGTTCTTGGTGTTATTATGTTTTTCATCTTATATATATATTTATATTAAAATTATTATTCTTAAATATATATATATTTATATTAAAATCATTCTTCTTTAATATAACTGTTTGTGCAAAGCTTTTTGATTATTTTATCTTCGTTATGTTCCTTATTATTTGCGATTGCTACTAATGTATGTGTATAATAATTTTGCTTAGACTCATTATTCTGAAAATCAGGATTTTCTTTTGTCCAATTGCTCAATGCGCAAAATTGTTTTGTAGATATATCTTTTATTACCTTTTTTATTTTTTCTTTAGTAACGTCTTTTTCCCATGTATCATCGTCTTTTATATATAATGACTCTCGTTTAATGTCAGTACAATGAATTGGACGTTGATATAAATCAAGTTTGCTCATATTTTCTATTATTACATTGCTTAATCCATCTACAATACCATTTTGCTTTGTAAAGTCTAATTGTTGCAAGCTAACTTGTATTGACTTAATAAAATCGCTCATATTAATGGCATCTTTGCATCGTTCATTTAAAAACACATTAATATTAAATCGGTTGTTTTGAACATTATTATTATTGTTTCCTAATTTTGGTATAAGCTCTTTTATTTGTTCTTGTTGTTTAATCATATGATCTTGTTGCTTTACAATAATAGTTCTCATTTCCTTATTATCGTTTAATAATCTAAAAATTAAATCATTACATAAGGTTATATTATTATTTGAACTCTCACAAAAGTCAATTGAGTTATCAAGTGTGCGCTTTTTCGCGCTTTTTTCTTTAATAATTTTACAATTTTTTAAATGATTATATAATGAACCCCTATATGGGTATGATTTTCCACATTCACAACTAAAATTTGTCTCGACTGCAATTTTTTCGGCGCTTTTTGTTGTATTTTGTTGTATAAATGTTGTATTTTTATGCTTTGCTGTGGATAAATGTCGGTTGTAATCTGTTTTTTTGCACGATTTATAGTTACAATTTTCACAAATAAAAAAAGAAGCGCTTTTTTGCGCTTTTTTGGTTGTCATTTTGTTGTATATTTATACAACAAAAAAAGCGCCTAAATCCTTTTTTTTTATATATTTTTTTTATGGTTTGACCGTTTTTCCCATGTTTTAAAAGTTATGAGACCATTATGCTCACAAAACCAAAAAGCACTGGTTTTGCAACCAATTTTTTATAAAGGTATACTTATTTAAAAAATGGACATTTTAAAATGTCCAAAAGTGAAAAAAATTGTGAAAAATAAATTTTGAAATTTGTTACGATAAAAAAAACAAGGGTTTTTGCACTTTAAAATACAAAGCATTAAGCTAACAAAGTTAAAAACGCGAAAAATTGGGGTTTTTTTAAATGTTTGTAATCTTTAACATTAAAAACATTAATAGAAAATAGAAAATAGAAAATAGAAAATAGAAAATAGAAAATAGAAAATAGAAAAAATTGCAAAATTGGCGGAAAACATGGTTAATAAACTTGGTTGCGTTTATTGCATTTTAGTTACTAAAATTGTGACGCATATGCTTTGGGGTTTTTTCTAGTATGCGAACTTTTTCTTTTAAATTTTTTATATAATTTTTTTGATTGTTTTAAATGTTTTAAATGTTTTAAATGTTTATAGTTTTTATCTTTTTTTCCAGATGAAGAAGTTAACAAGCGTCTAGATTGTTTATATAAAGAAGCCATTACTTGTTCTGGTGTTTTAGAGGAATTACCAACAAATTCCATATCAATTATAGTAAAAACTCCATCTTTAGGTACCATAGCTATATAACCATTTGGTTGTCTTAGTGGTACTTCAAAAGTAAGATAGACATCTTCTGATACACTTTTAAATTTAAGTTTTGTATATAAGTTTAATAAAATTTCACTTTCTTTATATGCTGTACTGGTTTCTAAATCAAGAGTATTACCAAAAAATGAATATTTGAATTTACTTAAATACTCCATTTTTACAAGTATTCTTACAATTACATTTGATGTACCTGCAAATCTACATGCAACATCTTGTATTAAAGATGTAGACATAAATATTGGTACTTCAAATAGCGTATTAACTGGTAATGTTAAGAAATTGTGGTATCTAAAAAAATTACCTCCATGATATAAAAATATGTCTTTACTTATTGCTTTCAGCGCAACAGGGAATAACTGCATTGTTGCATATTGACTTACTATTTGTTCTAATAATTGTTCTATAATATTTATTCTAGTAAATCCAAATTGTGCACCATGTTCTAATATTTCTCCAATATAGCTATTAAATAACTGCTTATCTTCTTCATTATCATATTTTAATGTTAATAAAAATCTATTTACTAATTTATAAAATAATGGCATCTTACCATCGTTATTCCAAAATTCAACAAGGTCTTCCCATTCATACTCATAAGTCCATCTATATACACTATCAAAGTCAGAACTAGACATTTTTTGCCTAGTTCCGCGCAATGTTGTTATGTTAGCTTTAGGAAATTGAACCTGCATATTTTAAATTATATTATAGTTATATTATTTTAAATTATATGAGTATAATATAAGTATAATATAATAGATTATAATATAATAGATTATATTATAAACAATGACACAATCTATAAGCGAACAAGACTTAAAAATTAAGCAATCGTTATTAGGAGAAAAAGAATTAATAATTATTAAGTTTACAGCAACTTGGTGTGGACCATGTAAAATAATTAAAGAATGTTGCAATCAATTTCAGGAAAAAAAACCAGACTGTATACAATATTATGAAATTGATATTGATGAATCATTAGAATTATATATGAAATTAAAAAAAATGAAAATGGTAAATGGAATACCCGCAATTATAGTATTTAAAGGAGGACTTAAAGAACATTGGTTTATACCAGACGATACACACGTGGGTTCAAATATTCAACAATTGCAACAATTTTTTATGAAATGCTTAAAGTATGTATCTTAAAATAACCAAGTTCAAACAACCAATTTTAAAATAGCATTGTTAAAACTACTATGTTCTATTGTTGGAAAAATTACATGTCCTTCATAAAAATATTTGCAAAAAGCATATATTAGCTCATAGTCTTCGCGATAATATTTTTCATAGTTTGCTAATAAATAATTGTGCAGTTTTTCGGGAAGTAAGTGTAAGCTATTTTTAGGCAAAACGTAAGCCAATAATACATTAGTATTTAAAATGCTATAATCTTCAACTATAGTTAATTCACTATTAAAGTACGGTATATAAGTGTATAAATCACATAACAATGGTGGATAATAGTATTTATAGTGCAAAGTCCAATTGCTACATTCGCGCGAATAATAATGATAAACCCACTGTAATGTTTCTAAATAGTTTCTACACATTAATTTAAGATTATTATTATAGTCTTTGGTTCTTGAATCCATGGAACACAAACTATAATAATATCTATGTTGCCAATCCTCTTCGCATGGATTAATATAGTGTTCAATATTTAGATCCCACGATGGTATAGAATTAAATTTATGTTCCAACTCTTCACTAGTAGTTTCGGGATAATATTTTTTACTTTGTTTTTCACGCACATTATATACTTCTTTAATAAATTGCTCTTCATTTTTGGCAATATGATTTATATATTTTTTAAAAGAATGCCAATTAATTGTACCATTACTTATAATAAATTCATTTATATCAAATAGCTTTTGATATAATTCAAGTAATATTGTAAAGCCATTAATTCTAATATTAATAGCGGGAAAATGAGGTAAAAAGTCATTGCCTAATAAGAAACATATAAAAATATAATCCTCTATTTTATTGTAATAAGTGTTACAACGTTCAATGGGTAATATGATTTTATCATTGGTTTGTTTTGTAATTAGCAAATATATAATGAGAGCCAATTTATCAATATTAATAATGTATTTTTCTTTTGGATCAAGTGATTTATCCAAAGTAGCAATAAATAAAGGCGTTTCTCTATATAAAAATATATTTTGTGTGTACTTTAAATGATTTAAAGAAAGCATAAATAAATCAGAGTCCATACCATATAAAACATTTGTTTTATTGTGCAAATTGGTGTTATTCCTAAGAATAGCAAAAAGTTTATGTTCTCCTTCACCATGCTCATCAGATAAACTTAAAATAACATTAATATTATTATTATTATAATTATTAAAATGTGTTTTTAAAGATTTATTTAAGTTACTCATAAAAGTTGTTCCTGGCGTTATTGCGCAAGTATCCCAATTGCAGTCTTTCTTTAATATTTTATTTTGATAAGCAGTCTTATAGCGCCTATTTTTTTGTTGATTAATTTTAGCAAATGGCGGAACACCATCAAATGCAATAAAAATATTCTCTTGTGGCTTTATAATTGTAATAATTTCTTCAATTTTGACTATTACATTTTTTATAATAGAGTCCTCATATTGATTTTTATTGTTATTACTCAAAGAGTCATATATAATAGAATTAGAGTCTATGAAGAGATTATGTATGAGGTCCAAAGTATCTAATTTAGATACACAATGTCTATGTTTTTGAATCAAATAACTAAAATAATAAGGGATTCCCATTATTTAATAATAGTTATAATAATAATATTAAATAATTGTTAAATAGTTAATATTATCAATTTAATATAATATAATATATTAATATAATTAATATGCCACCTGCCGATAAAGAAGCCGACTATGAAAGAAGAATGAATGAAAAAGAAGCTCAAGCAAAAATAGATAAAGAAGCAAAACAAGCAAAAGAAGCCGACGAGAAGGAACGCTTAGAAGCAGCTAAAGCTGCTCAAAGTAAAATTTCACCTAAATCTGCTGTTGCATCTGGTATGACCGCAAGGTATTCTAGTCAAAGTCAACCACAAGAACGTGCTGGTGACACTAAAAAAGCAGCATTAAATATTAATGAGTTATTTAATATTCAAATGACATTAACAAATTTATTTCAATATGTGTCATTTAGTTCGCCAATATTGATTGTATTTTTTATTACATTATATTCAATTGTTCAAGATAAAATATTGAGCGGCTTAATTTTTAATATGGGTATTGTACTTATTTCATCAATAGTGTATATATTAAAACATCTTTTAAAAAATAAACAACATAGTAATGCAAATCCATTTTGTAATGTGTTACCTTCACCATTTACAGTCAGAATTTATGACAATAACAATCATACAGACTATTACTATGATTCACCATCATTTAGCAGTTCTGTATTAGCTTTTTCAGCAACATACTTAATTTATCCAATGATTATTATGAATCAACAAAATGTAAGTTTATTAGTAATAGCTATATCATTGGTATTAATAAATGCAGTAACAGAGGTTATTTACAAATGTAGTGGATTATTTGGTGTAATATTAGGAATGTTAATAGGTATAATATTTGCCATATTATATTATTCTTTATTAATGTCATCAGATCATACTTCAAAATATTTATATTTTGCAGATAAAGAAAGTAATAATACACAATGTAGTAAACCAGGAACTCAAAATTTTAAATGTAGTTTATATAAAAATGGAATGGCAATCTCTCCTGTTGCTATCGATTAATTTAATTAATGTTCACTATTAAACTATTAATAACAAATTATTTTCGTCAAATTTACTAAAAGGTAATTGTTGAAATAAATCTCTTATGTTCATAGTAATTAAAATTTTTTCTTTTAATTCTAATAATATATTATATATAATATCAAACAATCCATTATTTTTCATTAACATTAAAATTTCTATTTTGTCATTATTTGTTTTATTTAATTTAGTCATTAAATCATTTATTTTTTCATAATTCTCCATTTTATTATTAGTACAATATATAATAAGGTAACTAATTTTTTGTTCATCAAAATCTTGACAAAACCCCTTTTCTTTCCAATATGCAGGATATGTTAAATTAATATAATCATCTCTTATTTGATAAAATAAGGCAAAATTGTATAAACACTCTTGTAATTCAAAATACTTTTTTTTCAAAATAACATTTTTACATCGTTTAATGATTAGATCTAAACTTGCATATAACAATGTGCCTGTTTTATTTCCAATCATTTTATTATATGATTCAATATTTGGAATTATTTTATGTTGAGTATAATAGATATCCATTCCTTGTCCAATATGTGCTAAATACATATTTTCAATTAGCTTATGCTTGGTATTTTCATCTATATCTTTTCGTTTATTTATTTCATTTAATATTTTGAATATATATAAATACCCAGCATTTAATGTTAATGGAATACCATATTTAATATGTGCGCATTCTTGTCTTCTACGTAATAATGAATTATCTTGTATATCATCAATAACAAGTGCAGCATTATGCATAATATTAATACATTCAATAACATGCTTTATATATTTATCATCAATACCAAAAAATTTACCCAAATAATTTATAATATATTGTCTTATATTTTTACCTTTATTTTCAATATAGTATTTAACAGGTTCAGTCAGTAAATTTTCTTCATAACTTAGGTTTTCTTCATAACTTAGGTTTTCTTCATAACTTAGGTTTTCTTCATAACCTAGGTTTTCTTCCAATTGATTCATTATTTAACTAAATCTATTAATTAAATAATGAAAAAAGAACGAATATTTTTACTTAAAGTAAATCATTTTTTACCAATAATAATGCACCCATGATTTTTGGAAATACTATTTTTTTATTAAAAGCAAGACCCATTAAATGGGGATTTGAAATTTTATGTGAATATATTCTAGTTAGATTGTTATATAATGCATTCATATTTACATCATTATATTTATCTAAATTACTATAGTCATAGAGTGGTTTATTTAATTTTTTATTAACGCTATTATGAAAATTAAATAAAAAAACTTTAAAATCTTCCTTATTTTTTATAGTATTAAAATTAACACTTTTTAATAGCGAACTAGCATCATTTGAACATTCTGGACAAGGTAGTGTAGCACATATGTTTTTTATAATAAAAATTAAGGTATCTTTATGAAGCAAAAATTTGTCTTCTCTAATTTTATAAGATAATCCATGAAATAAAGCCCAAATATTAGGACCCCAAATTTCAATAGCTATAGCCATTTGTAATAATTTTATATTATATTATTATATAAAATTTTATATTCATATTTATATTTATAGGAATATGAATTTAAATATAAAGAATATAATACTATAATATAGTAGCTTCACAAAGCTATGGATTTATTTAGAAGTTATTTAAAACAAGATGACAATTATCAAGATAATTCTTTAAATAATTGTTGCTTAATAAGTGGTGAATTATTAGAAAATAATAATATAACATTAGATTGTAATCATAAATTTAATATTAATGAATTATATAATGAAGTTGTGCAACAAAAAAGCAAAACTATGCTAAATTCAAACAAAGTTAAAATTAATGAAATAAGATGTCCATATTGTAGAATAATAACACCTAAACTATTACCTTATTTTAAATATTACAATAACAAATTAATTCATGGAGTAAATAGTCCACAACATTTAACAATAGAACTTTATAAATGTGAGCATAAAGGAAAAAAAGGAACTTGTTGTGGAAGAAGTGCGTGCATAACAAATAGCGGCTTATTATGCAATAATCACATTAAGTATACATATAACGAAGAAGAACTAATAAAAACTTTAGATAGCAATGTTATTGCTTCTTATAAGAAGAAAACCATAATAGAGTTAAAAGAAGAACTAAAAAAACACTCTAAAAAAACATCCGGAAACAAAGATGAGTTAGTCATTAGATTAGCGCTTTACCAATATAATAAACAATAGACTTCTTGTCTCCAATTAAGAAATGATTTAAATCAATACCTATTATGAAACCAAAAAAATTATGGACTAATTCAGCAACAGAACCATGCCAACCATGTAACGTAGAATTTTTAATATTGAAAAATTTGTCTATGGGATTTAGTGGTTTTTTAATATTACGATATACTGTATAATTGGCAATACTATTTTTACTATGATTATAGTTACTTGGTGGATAACCCAAACAACCACCTATATATTTAATAACTAATTTTGGATATAGTTCTAATATGTGTTCAGCAAATTCCCATAAAATACCTAGACCTTGAAAAGTATAAAAATAAGACGGAAATAATAGTCCCAATATAATAAATAAGATTAAATGATTTAACTGAATACCATAAAATTCTATTCTAGTACATGATGTATTTTTATTACATGGACAACTTTGTCCATAGCTATAAGCCCAATAAAGGAAAAGGGTGCAAAAACATAATACTCCATAATCATTATTATAAAGGTTCATATAATATATGATAGTTTAATAAAACAATAAAATAATAAAATAATAAAACAATAAAACAATAAAACAATAAAACAATAAAACAATAAAACAATAAAATAATAAAACAATAAAACAATAAAATAATAAAATAATATAAAAAAGATATAATACTATTTTATTATTATTTAACATTATGGGAGACACTAAACAAGTACTAATACAGTCAATAAAAGAATGGATTGCCATCAATTCGAATATTGTTTCGCTACAAAAACAATTAAAAGAACTAAAAGAAAAAAAGACAAATATATCAACAATATTAATTAAAATTATGGAAAATAACGAAATAGACCAAGTAGATATCAATAATGGCAAATTATTATATAAAAAAACAAAAGTAAAGGGAATAATAAATAAAGATTATTTAACAAAAATGTTAGACACTTATTTTAAAGACAATCAGGAAATAGATAGTAATCATATATGCGAATTTTTATTGGAAAATCGCCCAATAAAAGAAAATAGTGTATTAGTTATAAAACAAAATAAATAACATATTATATAATATAATATAGCTATGTTATCAAATGTAACGTTGACATTAATATGTATGTGCGTACTAATACTTTCTGGATATTTGATAAGTGTTTTTTTTGATTTAGAATTACATAATTATATGCCATATTTATTATGGTTATTAGCACTGTGTACATTTAATATGTTTTTAGATCAACAACATGTCAATATTTATACTAAAAAAACAAAAACCATGGATAAAAAACCCGAATAGCATTAAGATTAGAAACAAGATTAGAAACAAGATTAGAAACAATATTGATAATGTATCAAAGGAGATATAAATAGTATTAAAAGATTAAGGTAATCATATTCAAAATATATTTAAAGAAAAAACAATAAAAATATATTATTACTACTATTATTATACAATGTCTAAATTAGCACTTATTACAGGAATTACAGGTCAAGATGGTTCATATTTGTCAGAGTTATTATTAGATAAAAACTACACTGTTTACGGAATTGTGCGGCGCAATTCAAGCGTATTTAATTTTGAACGTATTGATCATATTAAAACTAGACTAAATTTGAAATACGGAGATTTAACAGATGGCTCATCCTTAGTAAATTTTATAAATGAAATAATATTGTCTAATAATGACTATGAAGTATTTGAAATATATAATTTGGGAGCACAAAGCCATGTTCAAATATCATTTGAAAATCCTGAATATACTTCTTTAGTTGATGGGATTGGAACATTAAAACTATTAGAAGCAATTCGTTCTTTATCAAATACTAATCAAAAAAAGATTAGATTTTATCAAGCATCAACAAGTGAAATGTATGGTCATGTTTTAGAAACACCACAAAAAGAGACGACACCTTTTAATCCACAATCTCCATATGCCTGTGCAAAAGTATATTCACATTTTTTAGTAAAAAATTATCGCAAAGGCTATAATTTTTTTGCGTGTTCGGGAATATTATTTAATCATGAAAGCCCGCGAAGAGGCGATAATTTTGTAACAAAAAAGATAATAAATTTTGTAAAAGTTATAAAAGATCTACAAACAAATAATAATTACAAAAATAGTATGTGTCAATCTCATATTTTAAAATTAGGAAATCTAAATTCAAAACGAGATTGGGGACATGCAAAAGACTATGTTTATGGAATGTGGTTAATGTTGCAACAAGATAAACCAGACGATTATATTTTAGCAATGGGTCAAACATATTCAGTTCGAGAATTTGTAGAAAAATCATTTGAGAAAATTGATATAACTATCAAATGGATAGGAGAAAATGAAAATGAAATAGGAGTTGATAGTGTAACAAATAAAGTATTAATAAGTATTGATAAAAAATATTTTAGACCATGTGAAGTTGAATTATTGTTGGGTGATTCGAGTAAAGCACGACAAATCTTAAATTGGCAACCTAATTATGATAATTTAGATAAACTCATAACATCAATGTTAACTGAATAAACAAAATAGTGTATTTATATTAACTACTATATTAAATACTATATTCAACAACCGAACCACTTGAATTAATTCGCTCTATTACTTTATATTCATAATTTTGTGGAAACAGTTTAACTAATAAATATTCAACCAAGTTTTTTAACAACTCCAAAATCATAGTCAAATATATTTATAATTATAAATATAGTTATTTTATAATTATATAAGCTAAATCAATTTTTTATAATACATACACGCTATTTTACTCTCTTAATCTCTTAATAGTTGGTTAATAAAATCATTTCTTGCTTTAACAATCTCTGGTTTCCCACAACTATTATTTGCGGTAACTTGTTCTCCATGAATTCTATAATAAACTAAATTTTCTTGAATATTATATAGCTTGCCAAATTTTTTGAGCAGTTTTAATTCAAGTTCAAAGTCTTCATATAATGAATGAGTCTGCTCATTATAATTACCAACTTCTAACACAGCCGATTTTCTATAACATACACATGGATGATTAATAAACCAATGAGATGGAGACTTTTTGTAGTCTTCCCATGTTAATAAGTATTTATGATTTGTTTGTCCTTGAACTACTTTTTTATTATCAATTTCTTTTAAGTAATGAGCGTTACAACCCACAATAGCACAATCTTTATTATTTTTCATAAATTCTAGATGTTTACTAAAACGGTCAGCTAAACAAATATCATCACTATCAACTTTAATAATAATTTCGTTAGAACACAATTCAATTCCTTTATTCAAACTATAACCAATTCCTTTATTTTGTTCCCACTTTTTATAAACTATTTTAGTAAATCGCATTTTGGCTTTAAATTCGTCAAGAGTCTTCTCTAATAATGTAGTGCTTAGTTCATTTGAGCCATCATTTATCCATACTAATTCAATACCAAAATGCCCGTTTTGTTGTTTAATTGACTCCAAACATTCAACAACATATTTATGATTTGTATTATAACTACTTACTAATACAGAAATCCATGTTATGGGTTCTTTATAAATTTCTTCTAGTTCAATGTTATTCATAATTTCATAATTTTGCTTTGTTGAACCCCATTCTTGATATGCGTAAACAATAGAGTGACCCATATATTGTAGTCCAGTAAGATGTTTAGGTAAAAAATAATAACTTGGATAAATAACTACATCTTTATACAAATTAGTTTGAAGCAGCTTTGTTAATAATTCAGGACCAACAGTTCGCCACGCCATTTTACCAGTTTTAGCTCTACTTACCTCATTTAGTTTGATATAATCAATAGCGCCTCTAGGTAGCGGATGATTTTTTGGAAATGCCATAGTTCCTGTAGCAACTAAACCAGGTCTAGCAGTTTCATTTTCATAACCACAAAATGGTTTATGCTGTTCAATCAAATAGTTAAATGGATCAATACAAATAGAGTCGGCATCTATAAACAGACCACCATAATGATATAAAATCTCCCAACGTATAATATCGGCTTTACCATTAATTTCCTCTATTTCATTAATTTTTGAAACGCATTCTAGATGCAAACCACGATTGCGAATTTCTTCTTCATTCCACATAATATATTCATAGTCGGGATGCTTAGTCTGCCAAGTAGCCATAAACTTTGAGGGACGAGGCTTAGGACCAATCCATAATTGATGAATAATTTTTGGAATAGAATTAGTATTAGTATTAGCCATAAATAATATATATTATTTTTTTATATTTATATATTATTTATATAAATATTAAATGTTATTGAGTATTGAATGTTATTAAGTATTAAATATTAAATGTTAAATATTTATATACTACGATGAATATAGATAATTATGGTTTTACATTTAATAATATTACAATAAATGAGAATATTTTCAAGAAAGATTGTAAAAATTTAATTGGTAAGCAAAAAATAAATAATGAAATTAACTTTTATTTATACATAATTAATAATAATATAGATTTTTCAATACCAAAATTATTAGACCATAAAGATGGCAGTTTATCTATAGAATACATAAAAAATTCATGTACACTTACAAATAAAATAGACACGGCAAATAGTTATGAATACATAACTAAAATAAAACAAAAACTTTCTATAATACATAATATAAAAATACAAGTATCATTAGATGTAATTAGACGAGATTTAAATATTGAGGTCTATAAAAAAGTATTAGATAGATTCAATGAATTTGATTGGGAAAGTAATATATTATATAATTCTATAAAAAATGTTAATGGTTTAAAAATAAGAGACATAAATTATTATTGTAATATTATTAGAACAAAGATTATAAACTATGTCAAAAATCGAGAGTATTATAATATTATTCATGGTGATACTCATTTGGGAAATATTTTATTAGATGAAAATGACAAGTTATTTTTTATTGATCCAAGAGGGCATTTTGGTGAAACAAAATTGTTTGGATTATATGAATATGATTATGCAAAACTATTATTTGGTTTATCAGGTTATAGTGTTTTTGATAATATGATAATTAATGAACTAAAAATTAATAATAATAATAATAATATTGAAATTGACTTTATTAAAAATTATGAATATATTTTCAAAACAGATAACTTTGATAAATTGACTATCTTATTTTGTTTAAGCATTTGGTTAGGAAATAATAGTTGTTTTTCCAATATTAATAAAAAAATAACTAGTATAATGATTGCTTATTATTATTGTGAAAAATATATAGATTATTGTTAAAATTTTGTTATAACTAAATTTGCCCAATATTCAAATTTTAATTTGTCATAATTAAATTGTTTATTTTTAAATTCCTCTAATGTTTTATTTAATAATGTTTCATTTATATCTGTCCATTCATCAATAAATAATACAGGTAAATCTTCATACATGCTAATATCTAAAGCACTTTTCTTTATAATAACAATACATCCCAAACATAAACTTTCAAAAGTTCTGATACAATCTAAACCATTACCAAATGGACTTAGTACAAAGCTGTAATTAGTAGTAGCTTTATATGATTCGGTTCTTGGTAATACTTGTTGTTGAATAAATACAATATCCTTTGGAATAATATTTAATAATTTTTCTCGCATTCCTCCGTGTCTTATATCTGATAAATTAAAATGAAAGTTACAATATATTTTTGGTATTCTTTGTGAAAAATGCGAAGCCTCTTTTATTACAGATTCTAATGCGGTATTTTGTTGAAAAATTGTTTGAATATTTTCACCAAAACAAGGCCTTGTTGCTAATGTCCAATAATTTAATCCGTATGGAATACTCGTAAATATATTGTCGTTTGGTATTGTTTTATTAACCGAAAACCAATGTTTGAAAAAAGGACAGAGTAATATTTTATTCATAAAAGATATATCTATTTCTAATGGTAATTGAGTATCTTCCATCGCAGTTATTAAAACAAAAGGTTTAGATACATTATTTAAAAATGGTAGTAATTTATTTATATAAACCATGCTATAAAAGCAAAAAACAATAATTTTTTCTTTTGAGTTTAAATAATCCATATCAATATGACAACTATGATATTGTGTTAAAGTTAAATCTGCTATTTGTAAAAATAAAATAGGTGAATAATACATTTTTTATTAATTATAATATATTTAATTATTTAATATAGTTTCATTTAATTATAATATATTTAATTTATTTAATATAGTTTCATTAATTATATCATTATTTATAGCAAATACATTTGACCATTGTTTATTTTTTTCATACACTGTTGAAAAAAATTTACCAAATACTGGTAATAATCCATTGCTACTTATATAAAATGAAATAAAATTGTGTTCATCTAAGTATTTTATAATATCTTCAAATGGTTTGTCTATATCTGGACCTCTTGAATCATCTAAACAGTCACTACATTCAAAAATCATATAATCAACTTTATTAATCAAATTACCAAGTCCTTTTATTACATTTGTATCATTACCCTCTGTATCTATTTTTAAAAACCTTATTCGGTATTTATTTGGTATCTCGCTTTGTAAAATATTTTCTAACGTGTCTACTTGTATATCTTGTAAAATAGTTTTTTTACTATTGTTTTTATTATTAATATGAGAAATTTGATTTCCTTCAAAATTTTTATGACCATCAAAATTATATAAAATCCCACTGTATTTTCTATCAGATAATGCTAAATTTTTGTATATTATTTTATTGTTTACATTTTTAGATAAAACATTAAAATTAAGTATATTTGGTTCAAAACTATATATAATGTGATTATCTATTGTTTTTGTCATTTGTAATAAATTATCTGTATATTCTCCAATACAACTACCAACATCAATAAATATATTTAATACTTCATTATTGGTATTGCTCAACATATTTGTATTAATTAATGGAATTAAATAACGTAATAATTTTTGATGCCCTGTTTCTCCTAAAAATGAGTTTTTATTTGCAATAAAATAGTTTTCATAATATAGTTTATTTTTCATAATTATTATATAACTATTATATAATAATTATGAAAAACAAACTAATAATATCTCAACCATGGGGAGGTCTTGGTGATAATTTAGCATATTCAACATTACCAGAATTATTTACTAAAAAAGATTATGACGTATATATCTCCATAAATAACAAAGTACGAAATCAAGAAATATTTGATTTGGTATGGGGATTAAATCCATATGTAAAAGGAGTAAGTGACGAACCAAGTAATGCTGGCGAATGTAAAAATATTTATTGGCCTCCAGCAATACAAAATGAATATATGATTCATCGTATTGAATTATCACATGGATTACCAAAAACTAATCTCTATCCAAAAATATATTATACACCAAAATACATAAAAAAATATAATAATGATATAATAATTGATTTAACGGGAAGTTCACAAATTTATGAAATACATAAATATATAGAATATATTGATTATTTTATCCCCATAATTATGAATAATGAGGGAAAAAAAATAAAAATTATTACATTTGAAAAAATTAATGTTAATAAAATATTTGATAACATATATAAATATTTAAGACAAAAAATATCAAATATAGCAGAGTTAAAAATTTCCAGTCTAATTGAATATTGTGATATAATAAATAGTTGTAATATGATAATAATTGTAAATTCGGGTATAAATTCTTTAGCGGCAGCAATTAAGCAAGATAATCAATATCCAAATATTATATGTTACAATCCTTGGACACATTTTACACCAGAAGAAATAAAAGGACATTATAATTATAAAAACGTTGAATATTTTCAATCTAAAATAAATTAATAAAAATAATTAAATTTACAATTATCATATTTTGTATTGAATCCAGCACAAGCAAAATGTCCCCATAATGGCATATGAATGTGGGTTTGTTCTCCAAAAAATAATGATATTAAAGCAAAATTGCTTCTAGATAAAATAATTTTCTTAGATTTTGATAATAAAAATAAATCATGATTGTAATCATTATTTTGTATAACCATATCATATTTAAAATTAAGATTGGGTATTTTTGTCAAAGGACTTGCAATTATTATTACTTTCGAATTGGGAAATTCATCTAATAATATATTTAATTGATGTTCTATTTTATGACTGGACAATGGATTTTGTTTATTATAATTATTATTTGGTCCATTTGAAAAAAAACAATTTTGGTTATTATTTATTAAATTACTATAATAATCGCTACATACTTTTCCGTCATAATCACTTTCCCACCATTGGTCATCTAATCTTAGATGTATAACAATACTGTTTGCTATATCAAATGGTATTAAATATTTAGAACTATTTAAATTAAATAAATCTTTAATTTCTCTATAAAAGTGTTTTTTAAAGAAAGTAAGCATATCGCATTGTATTTCTTGAACTATTTTACCCATTCCATAACACATATCTGTTTCTCCTGGACCAGGTATATTAATAGTATCATTTACAACATTAATATGGTTATTAATGTTATTAATCATTTTAGTATTATGTTCATCTATTAACTTGAATATGCAAATAATAAAAATACTGTCTTTAAATCTCACCTTATTTACATCGTATTTTAAAATATAATTATATTTATAACAATAATAAAATTGAAACAATATACTTAATATTTCAGTTCCAATTCTATCAGGTCTGATTTTTAAATTAAAAATCATGTAATATTATATTATTTATTAATAATATTATAATTTTATTAATAAAACGTAATACAATTATAGTCATCAAATAAATAACAATCGTTATTTTTAAATAATAATTCATTGTTATAAATATAAATTAAATCTGTATGCTGCTTTAATGCTGTATATCCCACCACACTATCCTCAATTCCAATTAAATACTTTTCGTTTTTATAATATTTTTTCTTAGCTACTTCATAACATTCTCCATCTGGTTTTGCTAATTTATAATCTCCTCTATATATCCATTGCTTTATTTCATTCAATAATGGAAGTTTTTCTTTGAATATTTCAACTGTTTCTTTACTTGTATTTGTAACTATACAAAAATTAAAATCATTTTCAATTAAAAACTTTAAAAAAATCTCACTATTTTTAGTAAATAATATTACTTCTTCTTTCAAAAACTCTAATTTTTCTTTTTTAATATTAAAAATTTCATTTTCTTGAAAAATTGTTTTTAAATAATTATCTATGTTATCATTCATAATAATATTATTCCATTCTTCTATATTTAAAAATGTCTTGTTATTATTTTCAAATGTTTTTTTATATGAATTATAGTGTGCACTATTTGTTTCAATTATTGTACCATCCATATCTAAACTAATAAAGAAATCATTTTTGTTTTCATATATTATTTTTGAATGTTTAAATTTTTCAAAACATTTGACAATTGTTTCATTAAAGTTATTAAAATTATAATTTGTTATATTATATTTAATATCTATTAAATGTGTATCATATGGTCTTGGAGCAATTCCTTCACTTGATGAGTTATTAGGAATAATATTATTAATTTCAATACCTAAAACATGTCCAATCATTTTGCTAATATCATATTTTGTAAATTTATTATAAGGATTATAAAAATGATAAATGCCTATAAAATTATTTTTAATACAATCATTAATAAAATGACATAAATCATAAATATATAGCGGTCTTCTAATACAATAATTGTCTTCTCTAAATGTTTTATTATTTCTTAAATCCATTATATTTTTTCCAATTACGCAAACAGCATTATCATGTATTTGACATAATGATGAATATAAAACAGGAGTTCTTATAATGCAATATTTTTTACAATTTTTTATTACACGATATTCTGAAATAAGTTTAGATATGCCATAATTTTGTAGAGGATTCTTTACATCATCTGGTAGATTTGGTTGTTTTGAACCATCAAAAACATAATCTGTTGAAAAATGAATAAAATTAATATCTAACTTATTACAAAAAAACGACGTAAAATGTACTAAATCTATGTTTGAATGTTTAATTTCATTCCAATAGTTTTCGCATTTATCTAATAATCTTTCAACAATACAAAATATACAAATGGTTATTTTATGTTCTATTAAAAATATTTCCAACTCTGTTACATTAGAAAAATCTATTTTAAACATATTGGGTTTATTTATTTTATTTTTGTTATACGTTCCAATATATTCTATGTTATTATTATCAAAATATTTACATAATTCCCTACCAAGTAATCCAGATGCTCCGCAAAGCAATATCATGACAATTAAAAATAATAATAACAATTGCTTTATATTATTATTATTAATATTTAATATATATCTTAGTTTAAATTTTTATCGTAATTTTTTATACCAAAAATCTAATAGATCCTTAATTGTTTCTCTTATTTCTATATTGGGTTTCCAACCTAATTCATTAAAAATTAAAGAAGAATCACCGTCTTGATATTGTATATCAATAGGTCTCCATAATTTATCGTCAATAATTTGTTCTACATTAGATAATCCACTAAATTCAATTAACATATTTGTATATTCTCTCATTTTTAAAGGTTGCCCACCGCAAACATTATATACTTTTCCATTTGAAATCTCTGGTTTTATTGCGACAAGATAAAAGGCTTTTGCTATATCACGTACATCCGATACTGCTCTAATAGTATCTAAATTACCCACTCGTAATTTTTTTTCTTGTTTTCCTAACATCATATTGGCAATTTGAACTGCGTCAGAAGCTATTGAAAATCTAGCTCCTCTTCTTGGTCCTGTGAAACAGAAAGGTCTAATAACAGTGGCTTTCATTTGTTTATTTTTCATGCGCTCGCATATATATAAATCAACAGCGCATTTTGATGCACCATAAGGATTAGCCGGTAATATACAATTATTTTCATTAATTTTTCTTCCGTCAATACCTTCATTACCATATACTTCTACTGTTGAACAAAAAATGAAATGACAATCCGGTTGGTGATCTTGTAAACAAGTTATTAAATTTATAGAACCCATAACGTTAGCTTCCCAAGTTCCAATTGGGTCTTTAAAACTTGTTGGTGGATGAGTTTGAGCAGCCAAATGAAATACTTTATCAAATTTGTGCTCTTTAAATAACTTATCTATTGTCCTATAATGAATAATATCACCATAAAAAAAGACAATTTTACTAAACTCTTCTTCGGTTAGCAAATCTTTAATTTCTTGTTCGGAACCACGCGTTCCTCTCAAAATACCATAAACATTATGCCCTTCTTTTATTAAGAGACGAGCAAGATGTGGTCCTAAAAACCCGGTAATACCAGTTATTAAACAGTTCATTATTACTTTTATAAATATTATTATCTTTAAGTTATTATTTTTTGTATTATGTTTGTTGTGCTCTTTCCTATAATTAAATCAAATAATTGAATATTTTTTATATTGGGATGTTTTTTTAATATATCTTGTTTATTATAATCACTTCCTTTGAACCAAATATAAGGTTTTACTATGTTCATTATATTATCCAACTCTGATTCTAATTCATCGTTTGTTTCATCATATAATATTAATATATCAATAAAATCATAATGAATTAACATATTAATACGATCAATCAAATTATTTATAGGTCTTGCTTCTCCTTTCAAGCGTTTAATTTGTTTATCAGAACTTAAACAAACAAATAAGTGATCGCAGTTTTTTTTACACAATTTTAAATTAGTAATATGACCTTCGTGTAAAATATCAAAGCAACCGCTGGTCAATCCAATGTTATTAAATTTATTTAATTCCAAGTAATCTGTAAGATGGTTTTTACTGTATATTATTTTTTGTATTTGCTTAATATTTATGTTTGATATACATAATAGTTCTATATATTCTGTTAAAATAGAAATTTGATTTTTTAAATCAAAAAATGTCCCAGATGTTATTTTTTTACCATCAGAAAAAATTGACCCTTGTAATAATAGAATCTTATCATATTTGTCTTTTATTTCTTCAATATTTTTAATTTTAAAAATTTCTAAATATGTATTATTTATATTATATTTATTATTAGTATTAAAATACATAATTTCATTTTCATATGGTTCTCTTTCTACTACAGACGATTCGTAGTTATTTTTATCTCTATTATATATATCTTTGATTCTTAATAAATCACTTTTATCTGTATATTCAATTTTATCTGTATATATTTCTATTTCCATTAATATGCTATCGTCTACATATGAATGAATTCCATGAAATGTTTCTCTTGGAACATAAAGAGTGTCAAGTAAATTTAATATGATAAACTTATCAAAAAGATTTATTTTAAAACAGCCAACTATTGGCATTAGTATAGTATCTTTTTTAAAATGGCAATGTAACGATGTTTCTTGGTCTTTATTCACGTGTAATATCCATATACCAATATATTTACTCTGATAAGCTAAATATTCTTTACCCCAAGGTTTATCATTTACTTTATTAAAATAATTAATTTTGTTTGAGTTTTCTCGTGTTCTGGTTGCACAATTAAAACATATGGTTTCTTCTTCTTTTGTATTGTTAATAAATTTCATAAACTATATTAAAATATGTTAAAATATATTTAATATATATTTTATAAAATTTATTAATATAATTTTACTACATTGTAACTTTAATTAAATTTTTAGTTTCTCCTAATAAGAAATTGATATTTATATTTAATAAATTAGCATAATGAGTATTATTTAATATAAATATTTGATTTTGCTTTATTACATTTAATTTATGTAAAAATGTCCATGAACTTCCTGTGGGTAATATTAAAATTTTGTCACATTTTATTGCTATTTCCCATATATTTAATAAATTCATACAATTTGGAGTTGGATAAATATTATAATCTTTATCAATAAATTTGATATTAATATTATTATCAAATAATGTATCATAAGAGGATAATATTATTTTTTTACTTTTTGATAAGTTTAATATAATATTATTTAAACTATGTAAATCAAAAATTAGCGATCTAGGTTTAAAATTAAATATAAAAATAGTATCATTCTCTATAATGTAGTTATTTTTTTTATATATACTATTTTCTTCATTAATATGTTCAATTAATTCTAGGGGTTTATTTATTTCAAAACTAAGATTTACATTATGGTTTAATTGTAATAATAATATTAAATTTTTATGTGCTTCTATGGCATTTAATATATCATAATCTCTGTATTTTAAATATTCAGAAGCGCACCATGTGTTTATAAATAATATATTTTTTCCATTAACTTGTATATTTTTAGCACCAATGGACTCCATTTTATTGGTTAGTAAAAATTCTAATACATTATTATTTAAATGTTTTTCTGGCGGAGAACCATTAATTAGATTACCCAAATAACTATCTTCTATAGGGTATAACCTTTGAATATTTGTGATATTTTTAAAAAATATATCACCATTTATAAAGTAATAATAAAATTTATACTGCTTATTTAATTTACATATTATATTAATAAATAATGAACTAAAGTATATATCTCCTATATGATTCAAATTATAAAAACATATATCCATTATAATATATAATTTTATATAGTAATTATTATTTAACTAATAATTACAATAAATAATTTATTCACAATTAATCCATTCTTTTCTAGGATTGTGCCAAAATTTTTTATAATATATTTCTCCATTGCTTAATAATGCGGCACAATAACTAAAACTGCTTGGAGAGGTGACTAATATATTAGCAGCAACTAATCCTAAAAAAGTTTGACATACATCCTCATCTAAATGAAATTCTGCATCATTTTCTTTAAAAATTTTAAAATTTTCAATGTTTCCTTGCGAATAAATATGAAATTGAAGATTATTATTTTTGTATTTTTCTCTTATTATATTCATTATATTTAAATAATAACTATTTGGAGTTGTCACTCTAGCACCTGCTATTCCTTTATCTATTTTATTTTCACGTCTAATATGAACCGCTACATTTACTTTATTATTATTAAATACATTTTTATCTTTATGTTCCCAAAAGCATTTTTTGATAAACTCTAAATGTTCTGACGCGCATACTGTATCAATATTACTTTCACAATATTTCATAACTACACTACCATAGTCGATACTATTAATATCATTATTAATATTGAGTATATTATTTTTTAGATTGATAAAAGTTTCCATTTTTTTTATAAAATCACCATCATTATTATAATTATGTTCTATAAATTCAAACGGTCTGTATAAAAAATTTAACTTATGTAATTTACAATAAATATAAGTTTGTATAATTCGTTGATATTGGGCACCAAACCCATCATTTGATTTTATAGATGTATAAAACTCAGATAACATTATATTATAATTTAATATATTATAGTATAATATAATTTTTAAATAGTAATTTTCATTATTTCATTATCCGTTAAATCAGAACCGTTTAATGGTATTAACTCATTATAAATTATGTTTTCGTCAAAAATATAATCATTACTATATTGTTTAACAGCATTAATAACTATAATTTTAAATCTATTGCGTGGTATATATTGTAATAACAAATTGTTTAATTTTATTAAATTAAATTTAATATTTAAATTTATAGTTTTATTATTTATAGAAAATTTTAATATATTATCATTCAAATTAATATTATCTGTAATTAATCTATTTACAAATAAAAAATTAATTTGATTGCTACTATATAATATATAGTTTCTTAATCTATCAAATCTTATTATCATTTTATCAATTGTTTCAGTATTATGTTGAAAATGTGGAAAAATTAAATTATATTTAGAATTGAATATAATACTGCCTTTTGGGTGTAATATAAATTCTTCCGGTTTTAAAAAATGTAATAATCCATCTATTTTAAAAAATTCTTCATTTACGAAATGTTTAATATTAGTTGTATTATCTAATAATAGTGTTATAAGCTTTAGAATAGACTCAGGAGTGCTTATTATCCAGTCAAACGGAAAACTACAAGTTCGTTTATTATGTTTTTTTAAAATTTCAGCACTAGTGCACTGAAAACCGATAGGAATATATATTATATTATTAGTCATAATACTAGTTTATATAATTACATTTAATTGTTTTTAAGTTATTAAAACGACAAAAAATTATTTATATTAAATTATTTTATTATAACAATTGACCCACCAGTTAAATTTGGCATTTTGATCTTCTTTACCCATTCTTTCTAAATGAATTAAACAATTATCATATACTAATACCCTATAATATGGATTATAATTTTCTCTAAAAACAACAGGAAGATTTTGTATATCATATGTAATGTTATGAGGAGTACATTGTAATGATGTAAAACCATCGTAGTTTTCATTACCGTTTGTAACCATTTGTCTTATATTTCTTGGTTTTGCATTAATCCAATAATATGATGTTCCACCACAATCAGTCCAATATTTATTATTGCTATTGTACGGAATTATTTCGGTGCATAATCCTGAAAATTTTTCTCTATCTGTCATTATTTTATTATTAAATATTATAAATCCTAACCAAAAATGAGTTATTCTAATTGGTAAAAAACTAGCATTAAATCTTATATCTCCACAAATTTCGTAATTTTTTACATAATTATCAATATTTATTTCTTTAAATGGGAAAACATCATTTTCCATAATAATACTAATATGTTTATCTGTTAATATATAATTTTTATAAACATAATTAAATGCTAGTCCAAAAGAAACATTAACAGACGCATGACATCTATTAATATTGTCTATAATTTGCGGTATTTCAATTGGTTCGACGCCCATCTTCAACCATAACTGCGTCATATTATCTGGATTTATAGGGCAGTCTACAAATCCATATATTTTTAGTATAGAATCATCGTTATGTTTGAAATATTTTCTAATTAGATTAACTTGTTGCTCAATAAATCTTGTGCTTGTTCTGTGTGCTAAATAAATTTTAATTTCATTCATTTAATTATATATTATATAAATTATATGTCTTTAAATATCTTTAAACACATATTTATTAAATCTTGATCCAACTTTCTGGAAATAGGTCTTTTACGTTATTAACTGAACCATTCCATATACTTGGATAACATACAATTTTATTAGCATTATTATTAAAATATGCTCCCCACCAACTAATTGTGCTATTTGCTATAATATTATGAGTACATAAACAATACAAAGGTAATTATTTAAACATTTTTATAATATGAAAATAGTAAGATTGGGAAACACAGAATCACATCTGTTATTCATTTCATACATAATGAAATATGGTAATGAACCCATTCAGGTTAAAAAAACAGTTATCAAATGTATTAAAAAGCTATACAAATTGGTTATATACAACTGCTGGCTATTATGATAAAGCAGTATGCGGTAGTCAAATGGATTTTGACGAAACAGCATTTACTAAGAATTATTTGCATTTATAAACCATCTTGAAATCAGTATTGGTGGCTGTGAAAAAGCACAATTTTATATGGGAGAAAATATGATGCCACTATTTAACAAATATAAGGCCGAATTTTTCAATAAATATAATATTGTTAATTATCAATCTATGAATGGAACTCACTTTTATGATAGAATAGACAGTATTTTTGATTATATGAGAGAGAAAAAAGTATTATGTGTATCGAGTTTTGATGGTCTTATAGAAAAACAATATAATTCAGGAAATGTATATAAGATTTATGAAAAATTTCCAAAACTTGCAGATCTAAAAACTATTAAATTTCCATATTGTTTTTTAAACAATGGACCACATGCTAATTATCATGAAACACTTGAACACATGTTTAATATAATTAAAACACATAGTTTTGACATTGTATTATTAGGTTGTGGATGTTATGGACATATGTTATGTCATAAAATACATAGCGAACTTAATAAAGACGCCATATACTTGGGTGGAAGTATTCAAACAATTTTTGGAATTCTGTCTGCACGAGAAAAAGAACATAGCAATTTACCTTATAATGAAAACTGGATTACTACAATTCCAGACGAATACAAACCAAGCAATTATAAAATGATTGAAAACGGATGTTATTGGTAATATGTGTTATATGTAATAAGTTTTATAATAATAATTATGCTATTATTAATATAAATCAAATATTTTTATGAGATTTTTATCCAGCTTTCTGGAAATAGGTCTTTTACATTGTTACTTGACCCATTCCATATACTTGGATAACATACAATTTTATTAGCATTGTTATTAAAATATGCACCCCACCAGCTAAAAGTGCTGTTTGCTATTATGTTATGATAGCAAAGCGACATTAGCAAAAGTTGTTCGTAATCAGGAATAGCATAATCACATACTACAATTTCAATATTACAAATCTCCTTTATACTTTCAATAGCATGAAAGATTTTTTCATTATCGCAAAGCTCTCCAAATACTAACAAATAATAGTGTTCTTCAAGGTCTGGAATCAGAGATTTTAAATACTTTATACAATTTATATAATAACTTGTGCTCAATATTGGATGCATAGCTTGATTTTTTACATAATCACCTATTCTAAAGTGTACGCTTATTGGTTTTTTTGCACCATTAAGCAAAACACTATGTTTTTCAACAATGCCCGCCTTTTGATTAGTTAAATTAATCATTTTGCATATATTGGAATATTGCGCGTCAAAATATTTATAACTTTGATAATAACCATGCAATTTAAAGTCCTGACTTATATGAGGAATTTTAGTAAATTTAAAATGAGTTTTTTCTATATAAGTCGGAATTGCCAATTGCTCATGATATGTAAATTTAGAGAGATTATTAAGAAGACTTGTCCAATATGTAGGTCGTTTGCTAATATTATCAAGAGGCGATACTAAATCAAATTTACTAGCACTTATTTTAAATGGAATTTTGTTTTCAAATGAATATGCAATACCACAAAAAATTTGGAATAATTGGTTTCCAAGTCCTCCCATAATTTCAATATAAATCATTGCGCTATATATTGAAATTAAAAAATAAGCTTTAATTATTATTTTAATATAAGATTTTAACTAATAAACATTACACATAACATCTAACTATCTCCATAAAATGCTTTAACAAGTGGATTACATGCTATTTTTGTATAATCAAAATGTGTTAAATAAAGACCATTGAGAGACTTTACACGTGATAATGCTACATATGTTTGTCCGTAGGCAAAAATGTTGCTTCCAATATCTATAATAGCATTTTCAAGTGTTAAACCTTGTGCTTTATGAATAGTTATAGCCCACGAATAAATAAGCGGAATCTGACTAACACCAACACTTTTATTATGCTCTGATTTCCAAATAAAGTTTGTTACTGTTATAGGATTGGCTATATTATTAAATTTTACACAAGGCATAGATTTGTCATTAAATCCTACTACAATACCCTGACTTCCATTAGCAATAATTAATTCCCCACAATGTGTTATATTTGCTATACACATAACTTGAGTTCCAACTTTTAGTTTAATCGTCTTTTCAGCAATAATGCTATTTGCCAAAAAATCATAGTCTTGTTTAATATTATTGTTGCTCTTAAGATATAATTCAAACAATAATCTCTGGTTTTCAAAAGCGTCACTATTGTCAGTTAAATCAACATAGCTCATGTTATATTCAATTTCTTGAATGTCTTTTTCTAACTTGGCATATTCTTTCGCATTAATAGTTTCAACATCTCTCTTTATAGGTGAGAGAATAGTCAAAACTTTTTCCTTTTTCAATACATCTAGTGTGGATTTATCAAAAAAGTCGTGATTTCAATGCTTGTTGTGTAGACGGAGTAATTTGACCTTTTCTAATATATTTTAATGCCTTTAACAATAACTCATCGTTTTGCCTGAAAATGGTTTTTAAGACAATTTGATTTTGTTTTGGAAATAAGTGTTCCCATAATATGTGTTGAAAACAATACATAGATTCTTCTTTTTCACAACCATTAGAGAATACAGGAGAGAGCTGATAAAAATCACCTGTAAAAATTACTTGTAGTCCTCCAAGAGGTTGATCATTTTTATAATATTTTTTAGCTATAAGGTCTAACAATAATAAAAGTTTTAATGACATCATACTAACCTCATCAATAATTAGAACTTTCAGTTTTTTCCAATTCTTTAATTTATGTGTGTTTTTTGTAAAGAGTTCATTGACTATATAGTCGTTTTTTTTGTTTGCTAGTCCAATTCCAGAAAACATATGTAATGTTGTAGCCTTACATTCAAGCAAAATAGCCGCGCACCCTGTTAATGCACATACTTTTATATTTTTATTATTAGTTTCCGCATGATTAACAATATGTTTAATTAAAAAGGATTTGCCTGTTCCACCAGGACCCGTTATAAATAAATTCTCTCCATTAACATATTTATCAAAACAAATTTGTTGTTCAACGCTCAGTGTTGACATTATTACGTGTTAAATAATAATAAAAGACACCCTTCAATTTTATAACTTTAATAATAAAATAAAATTATAAAATTGATTTAGTTTTATAACTTAAAAGCATATATATTATTAATAGTAACAATATGGAAAAGCGTATAAATGATAAAGTTTCGGAATATGTAGACAACATTAAATCAACAATTAAAACATATATTGTTACAAATAACAATATGGATTTTAACGATAAAAGCGAGTTAATAAAATTTGTATATGACCTTGATAGGTTGCAAATTACAAAGGAAGATTTTGCTAAGCGAAAACGTTCTAAATCTGTTGTTCCTTTTTATAATAGATGCATTGCTAAAAAAGCTTGTCGAGAACAGTGTACACGAAAAAAACAAGATGGTTCGGAATTTTGTGGAACACATGATAAAAATAGGCCTCATGGAGTAATAAGTTCAAACATTAATGAAGAAGTTGCAAAAAATATGGAACTAGAAATTTGGATCCAAGAAATTAATGGTATTAATTATTATATAGATAATAATAACAATATTTATAAAACAGAAGATATTATACATAATAATAAAAATCCTCAAATTATTGCAAAATATGAAAAAGAAAACGATGTTTATAAATTTGTAAATAGCTATACAAATTAGCCGCCTTTACTTTATAACGTAAAAAAAATTGAAATTATTAATTTGCTTTTTTTACATTTGTATTATGTTGTTAGTTGATCTACTAAAATTATTTTCATCTCAATTAGATATTAATGAGGACACATTAATATCTATTATTTCAAATAATAATATTAAATTAGATCAAAAATTAACTCTAAAAAATAAAACTAAACAGCCTATAATTAATAGGGATGTTAATATTGTTAGTGCTAATAGTACTAACGTTGACATTGGTAGTGTTAATAAGGAAAAGCGTTCTCGTGGAAGACCAAGAAAACAATGTAATATTGTTACACAAACAACTACTATACCTGAAGATGTTAATTATGAGGTAGTAGAGGCAATTACTTACAATGAAAAAAACTATTATAAGACACATAATGGAGTTTTATTAGATTGTCATGATTATAAGGTACGCGGAGTTATTATTGATAATCAGACAATAATTAAATAATGCAAAAATGCAATAATGCAATAATGCAAAAAAAAGTTGTATGCTCTTTTTTTTGTATTTTTGCTATTTATTGTTTAAACACCCTTTACTATGTTTCATATTCAATCCGAAACTTCGGCTTCAGTTGACTTTGCCTTATCATTCCACGGTGCTTTCTCCTCTTCGCTGAGTGCCTTCCACATAGCACCTAGCTCGGTCATAATATCTTGGTTCTTGTACTTGGCACCATCAACAGAGAGCTTTGCCTTTACTGCTTCCCGGTTCTCTGCGCTATAGACAAGATAACCGCTCGTGCGCTTCTTCTTGGTCTTCTCTTCGTCGGAAGAGACTTCCTTTTTTGTAGACTTGACCTTCTTGCCTGGCTTATCCTTTACTTCGGGAAGAGCTTCAACAGGAACATCAGCCTTAAGCATGAGAGCCATTTGCTTCTCAAGGAGCTCAACACGCTGAACAATTGCGGCATTAGTAGTAGACGACATAACTATTTGATTATTACAATACAAACAATTATATTAAAAAAAAGCTATTCAATTTTTTTAAAGTATAACAAAATATTAATAAAAAATAATAAAAATAAATATTAAATATAATTTAATACTATAATATATTAAATATGACTAATGAAATACTTGTATTGAATGACCTAACCACATTTAGTGACTTTAAAGACACATATGATGATTTAGTAGAAAATAACATGTTTGAAGACATAGTACTGGTAGATTGTGATACTCTAAATAATATTATACAACTTTTAGAAAAAATTTATGCCAACAACTTAATGTTATTGTTTATTCAGAGCTGTGCAAGCTCATTATACATATGTTCTTCTAGACGCAAAAAAGACTATATTATGATTAATAATGTTGAACCAAAACTATTTAAAGGCACGGTTATTACAAATGTATAAAAAAAATTGTAAACTTAATAAATAATTAATTTA
>Ga0194125_10000651_pt1 | contig 58256 bp, 51 predicted proteins | sample TA2KigC250mmetaG_FD_148626 | JGI IMG/M metagenome (GOLD analysis project Ga0194125, IMG submission 148626) | Freshwater microbial communities from Lake Tanganyika, Tanzania - TA2015034 Kigoma Deep Cast 250m | ecosystem: Environmental > Aquatic > Freshwater > Lake | place: Tanzania: Lake...
AACTTGCCAAGGGGGGGAAGACCGACGAGGCCATTGGGCTGCTCTCCGACGTTGAGGCGCTCACTGATAGAGTTCGGGCAGAAGCCTACGGTTGGTTCCGCAAGACCATCGGCGCCGACATGATCGTGGGGCCTGTCTACCGCACTGTGCGCAAGTCCGCCCAGGAGGCGCATGACAAGCGCCTTCTGGACAGATGCCTTGCCGGGGCAGCCGCAGTCTACCGCCACGAGGCAGAGGGCCACATCGTTGCAGGGGGCTTCGGCTTCACCCCTCTGCGGATTCCTGTGCTGCGTTTGCAGCAGTTCCTCTGGAGGGTGGAGGATACGCCTGGGTTTGCGACCGAGTTATACGCTCGGAGGCTCCGAGCCGACCCGGTGAGGCATTACAAGTCCGCGACGAAGGCACTCGCCTACGCTTACGAAGACTATGTTATGTCAAGCGTCTATCCGAACGTCGTGATTCTCGGCGACCTCAAGAATCCCGAGGCTGTTCCCCTGTTAGCCAAGCTTGCTAAGCATTCTGATCCGCTCCTCGCCTACATGGCGGCAAGGGCCCTGGCAACCCGCTAGGGGCCTACTGTCCTGTGGCGGGGGTTTCACCAGCTCGCGGTCTTCAGCCTGCCGGGGTTGTCGGCGAGGATGAGGCCCTCGCCGTGGCCGCCCTGGTCGAGGAGGAGCTGCTGTATCGAGGCGTCGTGGAGGATGTTGGCGCGGATGACGGAGTCTACCCCTCCGAGAGCAGGCGCTCATATTCGTCGTGGGTGCCGATCCAAAACCAGTAGGCGACGCCGCTCTGGAGCATGGCCATCGCCCTGTAGCCGCGGCCGATGCGAACGGACCAGGCCACGCCGACCTTCTTGAAGCGCAGGGATGGATGGCGATGGTTGGCCCGCCACAGGCGGAACGCGGCGCACGCCTGCCTCTTGGCTTCTGGGGGAAGTCTGGCGTAACTGGCCCAGAAGTCAGGAGTTGTCGAGGACTTCATCAAGGGGCTTGGTCCTTCCCGCTGCGATGTCGGCACGAACGCGCTTCAGGACGCGGTCGAGGCGTCCCCCCGGCTGGGAGTCACGGGCGATTTCGGCGTCCCAAGCGTCGCTCTGTTCGACCTCGAAGTCGGCCAGCCAGGACAGGAATTCCTCGCGTTCGTCCTGGGGAAGGGCCTTGACCTGCTCGGCGAGTTTTTCGACTTGGGTGGTCATGCTCGCTCTCCTGTCTGTGTCCCAATTGTAGCCCAGTGCGTGAGGGGTTGTCAAGCTGAACGCTGGGGACTGGGCGGCGATGGCCCTATGGCGTCGGCACCTTGAGCCGGCCGGGGTTGTCGGCGAGGATGAGGCCCTCGCCGTGACCGCCCTGGTCGTGGAGGAGCTGCTGCATGGAGGCGTCGTGGAGGACGTTGCCACGGATGACGGCGTTCGATAGCTCGCGGAGGACGATTCCGTACGACGGCGACCAGAGGCCAGCGCCGCCGTCGTCGCGGCCGGCGACGAGGCTGTTGCCCGTGAAGGCCAAGCCTTGGGCGCCCTCGAAGCGGGCGTGGGCACTCTCGACCGCCCCAGGCTCCGACCACTTGCCGCTGCGGTAGATGAGGTTGCCGGTGACGGCGAAGTGGGCGCAGCCCCGCTCGCGTCGCCGCAGGAGGGCGATGCCCGAGCCGCCGCAGCGGTCAATGTAGTTGCCCGTGACGTTGTAGTGGTTTCCGCCGTGGATGACGATGCCGCCGGCGGCGTTCCACTCGATGCGGTTGCCGGTGAGGGTGTTCGAGGCATTCTCCTCGAACGCGCCGTAGCCCGCCCCCTTGTTGCCCGAAAGCCAGCAGTCGAGGATGAAGCCGTCCCAGCCCCGGAGGCGCAGGCCGCTGCCGCCATTGAAGCACAGGTGCGAGTGGCGCAGGCTGAAGCACCACACGCGGCTCAGGCGCACGCCATCGCCGCTGAAGCGGGCGACCTTGCAGTCCTCGATGCGGAAGGCGTCCTCTTCCTTCCCGTAGTCGAGCTTGTCGAGGAGGATGCCGTGGGCGGCTTCGCCGAGCTTCTCGCCTTCCAGGCACAGGCCGACGACGCCGCAGCCGATAGCGCCCGTGATGTCGAGCAGGCAGTGGGCCTTGGGGTCGGCCAGCTTCAGGATGCTGCCCCCGGGCGAGCGGTAGCCGAAGGGGGCGATGCCCCGCAGCTCCATGTAGGGCCGCATGCGAAGGGCGGAGCAGAGATAGGTGCCGGGCGGGACGAGTGCGGCGGCCTGTCTCTCCGCCGCGGCGTCAATGGCGTGTTGGAGAGCCGCCGTGTCGTCGGTGGCGCCATCGCCCTTCGCTCCGAAGTCGAGGACGTTGAGAAGGCCGTTGAACATTGGCTGACCCCTGGATGATCCGGCGGATCGGACGGATCCGACGGATCGGACCGATCTGCTCACACCACTACGCGAATACCTAGCTCCGCAAGCTGTTTCTCGCTCACGGGCGAGGGCGCGCCGCTCATGAGGTCGAGCGCCCGCTGGGTCTTGGGGAAGGCGATGACCTCGCGGATGCTGTCGAGGCCGAGGAGGAGCATGACGATGCGGTCGAGGCCCAGGGCGATGCCGCCGTGGGGCGGGGCGCCGTAGGCCAGGGCGTCGAGGAGGAAGCCGAACTTCATCCGCGCCTCGTCGTCGCCGATGTTGAGGAGGCGGAAGACGCGCTGCTGGACGTCGCTGCGGTGGATACGAATGCTGCCGCCGCCGATCTCGGTGCCGTTGAGCACGATGTCGTAGGCGCGGGCGAGCACTTCGAGCGGGCGCTCCTCGAGGAACGGCAGGTCCTGCGGCCTGGGGCTGGTGAAGGGGTGGTGGCGCGGGTCGGGGCGCTTCTCCTCGGCGTTCCACTCGAAGAGCGGGAAGTCAGTCACCCAGCAGAAGGCGAAGGCATCGGGCGGGATGAGGCCCAGGTCGCGTGCCATGCGGCGGCGGAGCTCGTCGAGCGACGCAGCGACGACGGGCGGCGTGCCGGCGATGAAGACCAACAGGTCGCCTGCCTCGGCGCCCATTCGCTTGGCAAGTTCGGCCTGCTGCTCGGGGCTGAAGAACTTCACGATGGACGAGACCAATTGCGGATTGGGGCCCGCTGTGGGCGGGGCCTCCGCGCCCCGCGTCTTCTCCTGTTCGGCGCGGGGGACAGAGCCCCCGCCCACAACTGCCTCCTGCCGAGTGCTGTCCGGCGGCTGGACTTTGATCCAGGCGAGGCCCTTTGCGCCGAACTGGGCGAGCCATTCGGGCAGCTCGCGGTCGAGCTGGCTGCGGGTGTACTTGGCGCCGCCCTTGGCGTTGAAGCCTCGCACCTGGCCGCCGCCCTTGATGGTCTCGCTGAAGACGCGGAACTGGCTGGCCGCCGCGATGTCGGCGATGTCCACGAACTCCAGGCCGAAGCGGAGGTCGGGCTTGTCGGTGCCGTAGCGGTCCATCGCCTGCTGATAGGTGAGGCGGCGGATGGGCGTCTCGATCTTGCGGCCGACCGTCTTCTCCATGATTTCGGACATCAGGCCGTCAATGAGGCGATAGATGTCCTCCTCGTCAATGAAGGACATCTCGACGTCGAGCTGGGTGAACTCTGGCTGGCGGTCGGCGCGGAGGTCCTCGTCGCGCAGGCACTTGGCAATCTGGACGTAGCGGTCGAGCCCCGCGATCATGAGGATTTGCTTGAAGAGCTGGGGCGACTGTGGGAGTGCGTAGAAGGAGCCTGGGTTGACGCGGCTGGGGACCAGGTAGTCGCGTGCGCCCTCGGGCGTGCTCTTCGTGAGGAGCGGGGTCTCGACGTCCACGAAGCGCCGCTCGGCGAAGTAGCTGCGGATCACGCGGAAGCAGTCGCTGCGGAAGACGAGCGCCCGCTGACGGGCGGGCCGCCGCAAGTCCAGGTAGCGGTAGCGGAGGCGGGTCTCGCTTGCCACGTCAATCGTGTCGTCAATCTCGAAGGGTGGGGTCGCGGCCTCGTTGAGCAGGTCCACCTCGTCCACCATCACCTCGATCTCGCCCGTGGCCATCTTGGGGTTGACCATTCCTTCGGGGCGGTGGCGGACGGTGCCGTGGACGGCGATGACCCACTCGGAGCGGAAGCGCTCGGCCGCGTCGTGGGCCGCCTGGCAGTGGGTGGGGTTGAAGACCACCTGGGTCTTGCCATAGCGGTCGCGGAGGTCAATGAAGATCACCCCGCCGTGGTCGCGGCTGGAGTGGACCCAGCCGCAGAGGGTGACGGGGAGGCCGACGTGGGAGGCACGCAGTTCGCCGCAAGTATGGGTACGCTTGAGTGGCATTGTCAGTCCTTTCGGTTAGTTCCGTTCGCTTGGCTGGTTCATGCCCTGAAACATGCGTAATCCGCAATCCGTAATCCGTAACCAGAGAAGAGGGAGACGCCAGGTTTGGTCTTCTCTGGTTACGGATTACGGATTGCGGATTACGGATTCAATTCCACCCCGCCAGCGCCCTGGCCGGAGTGCTCGCGAATAGTATGGAGGATGCCTTCGACGCCGGAGACCTCGGTCTCGGCGCCCGTGGCCATGTGCTTGAGCCTGAGGGAGCCGCTGGCCAGCTCGTTGTCGCCGAGCACGGTGACGAATCGGGCGCGGAGCTTGTCGGCGGTGCGCATCTGGGCCTTGAGGCTGCGGCCCTCGTAGTCGGTGTCGGCGGCGAGGCCGGCGCGGCGGAGCTTGCTGAGGTACTCGACGGCAGCGACGCGCGCGGGCCCGCCCATCGTGACGATGTAGAGGTCGAGCGGCGCGGCCTCGGCCGCGGGCCCGCCGGCCTGGAGGGCCATGAGCAAGCGCTCAATCCCCAGCGCCCAGCCGACGGCGCCGAGCGATGGGCCGCCGAGGTCGGCGATCAGGTTGTCGTAGCGTCCGCCGCCGCAGAGGGCGTCCTGAGCGCCCAGCGCGCCGTGGGTGATCTCGAAGACCACGCCCGTGTAGTAGTCGAAGCCGCGGACGAGGAAGGCGTCCTCCTCGAAGGGCACATGGGCCGAGCGCAGGGCCTTGGCCAGACGGGCGAAGTGGACCCGCTCGGCCTCGGGCAAGTGGTCGAGGATGCGAGGCAGCTTGCGGGTGATCGCGATGCAGCCCTCGTTCTTGCAGTCGAGCACGCGGAACACGTTGCGGTCGAGGCGCCGGCGGCAGTCGGGGCAGAGCTTGTCCTGCTGCGCCGACAGCTCGGCCTTGATGAGGTCGCGGTAGCCGCCGCGCGAGGCCGGCGTGCCGATGGCGTTGAGGCGGGCGCGATAGCCGCTGATGCCTAGGTCGTCGAAGAGGTGGCAGGCGAGGGCGATGACCTCGGCGTCGAGCAGAGGGTCGCTCGCGCCGATGGCCTCGACGCCGATCTGGTGGAACTGCCGCTTCCGCCCCGCCTGGGGACGCTCGTGGCGGAACATCGGGCCGATGTAGTAGAGCTTCTGGAAGGACTTGGTCTTGTGGAGATTGTGCTCGAGGTAGGCCCGGACGACGGGCGCCGTGGCCTCGGGGCGGAGCGTGAAGCTCTCGTCGCCGGAGCCGAACGTGTACATCTCTTTCTCGACGATGTCGGTGGTCTCGCCGATGGAGCGGACGAAGAGGCGGGTGGACTCGAAGATGGGCGTGCGGATTTCGCCGTAGCCGTAGCGCGCGAAGAGGCCGCGAGCCGTGGCCTCGACCTTCTGCCACAGGACGGCCTGTTCCGGCAGGATGTCCTCGGTGCCGAGTGGGGCCTTCACGTCCATCGGGGCGCACTCGCGGGGCCAATAACGACGAAAGGGCGCGCGCCTCGGCCCGAAGCCTCGCCCTTGCAGCAATCCCTCAGTATAGGTTTCTCAACGGCCAGTGTCAAGTTGTTTGACGCCGGGGCGAGGGCCTGCTAGAATACGCCGGGGTGGGGAACGCTATGAAAAACTCGCTTACTCGGCTGTTCGGCTACATGAGCGGCGAGCGGCGCGGCCCGCTCGCCGCCGCCGTACGGGCCGGCCTGAGCGTCCTCTCCGTGCCCTACCGGGTCGCTTGCGGCATGCGCCTGGCGCTCTACAACACCGGGCTGCTGATGACGCGGGAGCTGGATGCCTGCGTGATCAGCGTCGGGAACATCACCACGGGCGGCACGGGCAAGACGCCGCTGGTCGTGTGGCTCGGGCGCTGGCTGCGGCGGCGGGGCGTTCGCACTGCGATCCTGAGCCGGGGGTATGGAGGGAAGAGAAGACCGCCTGAAGGCGGGACTCCGAGCGGCGGGACTCCGAACGGGGGGGAGAGCGATGAGACGCTGTTGTTTCGGCACCAGTTGCCCGGCGTGCCGCATGTGGTGGACAAGAGCCGCTACAAGGCCGGGCTGCGGGCCATCGCGGAGCATGGCGTCGAGTGCCTGGTGCTCGACGACGGCTTTCAGCACCTGGCGCTCAAGCGCGACCTGAATATCGTGGCGGTGGACAGCCTGAAGCCCTTCGGCTACGGCCGCCTGTTGCCGAGAGGGCTGCTGAGGGAGCCGCTCAGCGCCCTGCGGCGGGCCGACCTGGTGGTGCTCACGCGCTGCGACGTGGCGACGCAGGAGCAGGTGGCCGAGGTGGAGCGACGGCTCCGCCGCTGGTGCGGCGAGCGCCCCATTGTCCTGTCGGAGCATCGCCCCGTGGCGTTGCGCGCCCACGGCGCGCCTGAGAGCCGGCCAGTGGAGTGGCTCGCCGGGCGGCGGGTGGCCGCCTTCAGCGCCCTGGGGAACCCCGAGGCGCTCCCACGGACACTTCGGGCGCTGGGCGCGGTCACCCTGTCGCATGAGGCGTTCCGCGACCACCACTGGTACACGGAGGCCGACCTGGCGGGCATTGCCCGCCGCGCGGCCGAGGCCGGCGCCGAGGCCATCGTGACCACGGCGAAGGATGCGGTGAAGATTGGCGCGTTCCCAGCGAGCGGCCCGCCGCTGTGCGTCCTCGCCATCGAGCTGGCCGTGACACGGGGCGAAGAACTGCTGATGGCCGCCTTGGAGCGCGTGTTGAGCAAGTGAACTCGCGTTGTGGAGAGTTCCTGGTTTGGAGTGCGGCCTTTAGGCCGTATCTTGGGCTGCTGGCGCGGCCACGAGGATACGGGCTGAAGCCCGCACTCCAAACCGGGCACTGATCGTTAGGTACTCTCCGCGACAGGAACAGGCGAACCGGAAAGGCGGCAGGTGCGGTGGCAGTGAAGCGGCGTAGCCGGGCGCGCATCTGGGCCGAATACCTCTACATGGTGGGGGTCGAGCGCCTCGTGCGCCTGCTGCCCATCGGGGCGCACCTGCGGCTCGGCCGCTTCCTCGGCCGCCTCACGCGGCTGGCCGACCGCGGGCATCGCCGCGTGGCCGAGGCGAACGCCGCCTGGGCGCTCGGGCTGAGCCGGGAGGAGGCCCGCCAGCTCGTGCGGCGGGTCTATCGAAACGTCTGCACGAACTTCGTTGAAGACCTGATGCTGCCGAAGATCCTGAAGCGGATGAAGCTCGAGGACTTCTCGATCATCGAGGGTGCCGAGCACCTGAAGGCCGCATTGGCTAGAGGCAAGGGCGCCATCGTCGTGACCGGCCACTTCGGTAACTGGGAGCTGGCCGGGCGCGTTCTCGCCCACGCGGCTGGTGGTGCGATGGTTGTGGCGAGGACGCAGTCAAACCCCCTGATTGAGGAGCGGGCGCGGCGGTTCCGCGAGGGCGGGGGCCTCCGGGTCGCGGGGCGCGAGGGGGCGCTCCGCAAGGTGGTCCACCACTTGCGCGCCGGCGGCTGCGTGGCTATGCTGATTGACCAGAATCAGCGGAAGGGCGGCGTATTCGTCCCCTTCTTCGGCAAGCTCGCCTCAACCGTGCCCAGCCCGGCGAGCCTGGCCCTGAAGCACGACGTGCCCGTCCTGGCCGGCTACTCCTATCGCATCGGGCACGAGCTGCGGCACTGCTTCCATTGCGACCCGCCCTTCGAGCTGATTCGGACGGGCGACTACAAGGCCGACGTGGTGGCCAACACGGCGATGTTCACGAAGCGGATCGAGGACTTCGTGCGGCAGCGCCCCGACCAGTGGTTCTGGCTGCATTCGCGCTGGCGGAAGCGCCCGCCCGAAGAGCTGGGGGCGGCCGGCGGGCAGGAACAGGACGATGGCGCGGAGGACTCGGAGGAAGGGAGCGACATCACGTGAACCCTGAGCTTGCCGCCAGGTTCGCCTCCATCGGCCGGCCGCGCATCCTCGTGGTCGGGGACCTGATGCTCGACCGCTACGTGTGGGGCAGCGTGGACCGGGTTTCGCCTGAGGCGCCTATCCCCGTCCTCAAGGTCACTGAACAAGAGGACCGCCCCGGCGGCGCATTCCGCGTGGCCGCCGCACTGGCAGCCCTGGACGCAAAGGTCGAGTGCGCGGGGGTCATCGGCGACGATGCCGATGGCGCGGCGCTGATGAGGCTCCTCGACGAGTTCGGCGTGGACGCCAAGGCGGTCCTCCGCCTGCCCGGCCGCCCGACGACGGTGAAGACGCGGATGGTTGCGCGCGTCCAGCAGCTCTTCCGGGTGGACCGCGAGGTGGCCGACGCCATTCCCGAGAGCGCCCAGGCGCGGCTGCTGAAACGCGTCGGGGCCGCCCTAAAGCGGGCGGATGCCGTGCTCGTGCCCGACTACAACAAGGGGGTCCTCACGCCGCCCTTCCTGCACGCCTTGATCCGCGCCGCGAAGGCCGCGGGCAGGCCGCTCATCGTGGACCCCGCGCGCGGGGTGGACCCCACGCGGTACAAGGGAGCGACCGCTATCTGCCCCAACCGCTTCGAGGCTGCGCTGGCGGCCGGCCTGCCCAACGAGGCGCCCTTGGTGGACAAGATTGGCCGCTTGCTCCTGCGGCGCTTGGGCCTCGACGCCTGCGTCATCACGCGCGACCGCGAGGGGATGTCGCTCTACCGCAAGGGCGAGAAGCCCTACCACGTCAAGGCCCGCGCGCACGAGGTCTTCGACGTGACCGGCGCGGGCGACGTGGTGCTGAGCCTGCTCGGCTTCGTGCTTGCCGGGGGAGGGGACTTCGAGGACGCCGTGGCCATCGCGAACGTGGCGGGCGGCATCGAGGTCGCCAAGTTCGGCTTCGTGCCCCTCACCCGCCACGAGATCCAGGCGGAGTTGGAGGTCGCCGCGTACGCTGAGACGAAGCTACGCAGCCGGGGCGAACTCGCCACCATCGTCAAGAAGCTCAAGTCGCAGGGCAAGACCGTGGTCTTCACCAACGGCTGCTTCGACCTGCTGAACGCCAATCACATCTCGCTGCTGCGGCACTCGAAGAGCCTGGGCGACGTGCTGATCGTGGCGACGAACAGCGACGAGAGCATCCGCCGCCTCAAAGGCCCCAGCCGCCCCATCCTCAGCGAGGCCGAGCGGGTCGAGCTCCTCTCCGCCGTCCACCACGTGGACTACGTGACCGTGTTCCCCGAGGACACGCCGCGGCCGCTCCTCCAGCTTCTACAGCCCGACATCCTGGTGAAGGGCGGCGACTACAAGCGCAAGGAGGAGGTGGTCGGCTGGGAGATCGTCGAGAGCTACGGCGGTCGCATCGCCCGCGCCCCGATGTCCAACTATCACTCGACCAGCCGCATCGTCGAGAAGGTGCTCAACTCCCACGGAAGGTCCCGAACATGAGTAGCCATCTCTGCGAGAAGTGCGGCAAGAATCCGGCTACCGTGCGCGTCACAGAGCTTGCGGGTGGAGTGCCAACCGAACGGCGTCTCTGTTCGGAGTGCGCCGGCACCCCTCAGCAGGAGGCGGTGCTTCCCCGGCTCTTTGAGACTCGTGCCCCAGAGCTTGCCGACAAGATCCAGCACGCCATCCTGGAGGCTGTGGAGGCGAAGCGCTGCTTCGCAGAGCGTGCCGCGGCCGACATTGCGAAGGCGGTCGAGATCGTCTTTGACTGCCTTCAGAGCGGAGGCAAGGTGCTCCTGTGTGGGAACGGCGGCAGCGCCGCGGAAGCACAGCACATCGCGGCCGAACTGGTCGGGCGCTTCAAGCTCGAGCGCCCCGGTCTAGCCGCCATCGCACTCACGACAAACACCTCGATCCTCACTGCCATCGGCAACGATTACAGTTTCGACGACATCTTCGCCCGCCAGGTGGGCGCGCTTGGCGCCAGCGGAGATGTCCTCTTCGCCTACTCGACGAGCGGCACCTCCAAGAACATCCTCCGCGCCATCCAGGCGGCCAAGATCGTCGGGATGAAGACCGTCGGCTTCACCGGCGCGAGCGGGGGCGAGATGGCCAAGGTCTGCGATGTCTGCATCAAAGCACCCTCCGAGGACACCCCGACCGTCCAGGAGTGCCACACCGCCGCCGGCCACACCATCTGCCGGTTTGTCGAGGAGGTGCTTTGGGGCGGGGGCAAGGCTCCTCAATGAAGTTGGAAGCCAAGCGCATCGTCGTGCGGGCGCCGAACTGGGTGGGCGACGTGGTGATGGCCACGCCGACGTTCCGCGCGCTCCGCGAGAACTTCCCCGACGCCCAGATCACCATCGCCCTGCGCCCCTACGTGCGGCCCATCCTGAACGGGGCCCCCTGGTTCGACGAGATCATCGCCACGGAGGACCGCGGCTGGGGCAACTTCTGGGGCCTCGTGCGGGCGCTTCGGGCTGGGCGCTTCGACCTCGCCGTCATCCTGCCCAACTCGTTTCGCACGGCGCTCGAGGCCTGGCTCGGGCGTGTGAAGCACCGCATCGGCTACGCCCGACGGCGGCGCGGCCTCCTCCTCACCGCCCCCATCGCTCCGCCGCGCGACCGCAAGGGGCGCTTCATCCCCCGCAACATGGTGGACTACTATCTCACCCTCTGCGAGCACCTGGGCTGCCAGGGCCTCTCGCAGCGCGAGGAGCTGTTCATCACCCCAGAGTGCCAGGCGCGGGCCGACGCCTTGCTGGCGAAGCATGAGGTAGCTGCCGATGCGCGCCTCATCGGGATGAATCCCGGCGGCGCCTTCGGCTCCTCGAAGCTCTGGCCGGCCGACCGCTTCGTCGCCGTGGGCGATGCTCTTGCCGCCAAGGGCTTCCGCATCATCCTCTTCGGCTCGCCAGCCGAACGGCCCATCCTCGACAAGATCGCGGAGGCAATGGAGCACAAGCCCATCCTGCCCGAGGCGGGGGAGCTGGGCCTCGATGTCCTCAAGCCCCTCGTCCGCCGCTGCGCGCTCCTCGTCACCAACGACACGGGGGCGCGCCACTACGCCGTCGCCTTCGACGTGCCTGTCGTCACGATCATGGGCTCGACCAGCCCCCGCTACACCGACGTGAACCTGGAGAAGCAGATCGTCGTGCGGGTGGACGTGGATTGCGGCCCGTGCCAGAAGAAGGTCTGCACCACCGACCACCGCTGCATGACCCGCATCACGCCCGACATGGTCCTCGCCGCCGCCGACAAGCTCCTCGCCGGCCGCGGCGGGCTGCTGCCGCGGTGAACCCGATTGATATGGGCTTCGCCCCGGGGTATAATTCCGGTGGAGCGAATGACAAGCTGAAAGCGCAGGAGAAGCACGATGGGCGAGACTATGACCATCGAGGAGATCGAGACACGCTTCGATGCGGAGTGGGTCCTTCTCGAAGACCCTGAGACTGACGAGAACCTGATCAAGGGCGGCAAGCTCCTGTGCCACAGCAAGGACCGCGACGAAGTATTTCGGAAGGCATTCGAGTTGCGACCCAAGCGTTCGTCCATCTTCTACGTTGGCACGGTCCCGGCAGACACGGTAGTGGTGCTGTGATGTATAGATTCGACCCAAGGCGTGGCGCGGTCCTGGTTACTACCAAGCTGTGGGGGCCGTCGAGGGGCATGGAGATTCCCCTTGCACTCGACACCGGAGCCGCGAGTTCGGTCATCAGTTGGCAGATTGCGGCGCTGCTCGGCTACGACCCCGCTGCTGTTGCTGAGAGGCGGCGCATCATCAGCGCAACAGACGAGATCTTCGTCCCATTGCTCTCCGTCGAGAGGATCGAGGCCCTGGGGCAGGAACGTCGGGACTTCCCCTTCCTGTGCCATACGGTGCCTCATGCGGCCAGGCTTGATGGATTGCTCGGGCTGGATTTCCTGCGTGGCCAACGGCTGACGCTGGACTTCAGGAATGGTCTGATCGTCCTTGACTGAGCGAAGGGACGGAATGGCGAGCGAGCGGCAGGCAATTCTCGACCGTCCGCTGCCCATCCTCAGTTGGGCGATGTACGATTTCGCCAACACGATCTACTCGGCGATCGTGGTGACCGCGTTCTTCCCCCTCTTCATGTCCAAGTTGTCGGGCTGCGACCTCTACACGGGGGTGGCGCAAACAGTGTCCATGGTCCTCGCCGGCCTGGCGATGCCCGTGGCGGGTGCCATCGCGGACCGCACGGGCCGGGCGAAGACCTATCTGTGGTGGGTCACCCTGGCCTGCTGCCTGGCGACCGCTGCCATTGGCCTGGTGGCGAACGACCGGCTCTACGACGCGGCGGCTGGCATGCCGGCGCCCACGCTCGTGGTGCTTGGGGCGCTCCTGTGCTTCGGGCTCGCCAACCTGTGCTACCAGGGCTCGCTCGTCTTCTACGACTGCCTCTTGCCCGTCGTGGCCTCGCCCGCGCGCCAGGGCAGGGTCTCGGGCCTGGGGGTGGGCGTGGGCTACTTCGGGGTGGTGGTGGCCCTGCCCATCGCCTACTGGGCGGTGCGGGCGGCGGGGGCGATGCGGGTGTCGTTCTTCGTGGCTGGGGCGGCTTTCTTCGCCGCGGCACTGCCGGTCTTCTTCCTCGTGCATGTGCTCGCTCCGCAGGCCACGGTCAGAGTGACGCGGCGCGTGGTTTCAGAGCAGTTGCGCGGCATCGGTCGCACGCTGAGGCACCTGTGGGGCCTGCCACCGGTGCTGTTCTTCTTCATCGGCAACTTCCTGTGCACGGACGTGGTGAACACGCTCATCATGTGGACGCGGCCGTACCTGATGGGGGGCGCGGGGTACACGGCCGAGTCGTCCATCGGCATCCTGATGGCAATGAGCGTGAGCGCGCTGGCGCTGGGCCTGTGCATGGGCTGGCTGACGGACTGGCTGGGCGCGAAGCGGGCGCTCCTGGCCGCCGCGGGGAGCCTGGGCCTGTGCATCCTCGTCGCCAGCGTCACTCACAGGGCGTGGGTCCTGGTGCCCACCATTCTGCTCTTCGGCAGCGGAGGGCTGGCCGGCGTTTGGGTGGCGGGGCGCAAGTTCCTGCTCGACATTGCCCCGCCGGAGAAGGTTGGCGAGTTCTTCGGCTTCTACGGCGTCACGCAGAAGCTCTCGGTGTTCGGCTGCACGCTGTTCGCGCTGATGGCGGACTGGACGGGGAGCTATCGCGTCGCGCTGTCGAGCCTGCTCGTGCCGCTGGCGGTCGGCATGGCCTTCCTGGCCGTGTCGCGCCCGCAGCGGCTGGCAAGCACGGAGGAGAGAACCAATGGCAATGAACCTGGCGACGCAGTTCGCGGCAACGGCCCGGCGTCTTCCTGACAAGGTGGCGGTGGCCGATGACGCCGGCGAGCACACGTATCGCGCCCTCCTGGCCGCCGCGGAGGCATTGGCCGGACGCATCCGGTCAGCCACTGAGCGCCAGACCGTGGGCCTCCTCGCGCCCACGTGCGCGGCATTCCCCGTCGGCTACTTCGCCACACTGCTCGCCGACAAGGTGCCGGTGCCGCTGAACTTCCTGTTCGACGCGAAGACGCTGGCGTTCGTGGCCGCCGACGCGGCGTTCGACACGGTGGTGGCCGCGCGGGCCTTCGCCAACCTCGTGCCGATGATCGGCGCGAAGGCGGTCTTCGTCGAGGACCCCGCCGAGCCACCCGCCGAGGCCCGGCTCCCCCGACGCGGCGGCGACGATGTGGCCACGATCCTCTACACTTCGGGCACCACGGGCCTGCCCAAGGGCGTCATCCTCACCCATCGCAACTTCGCCCGCAACGTCGAGAGCAGCACGGAGCACATCGGCATCACCGAGGAGGACGTCTTCCTCGGCGTCCTCCCGTTCTTCCACTCGTTCGGCATCACCACGTCCATGCTCATCCCCCTTCTGGCGGGGTGCTCGGCGGCGCTTGTGGCCCGCTTCTCGCCGCACAAGATGCTGGAGGCCGTCGCCCGCCATCGGGCGACCATCTGCTTCGCGGTCGGCTCGATGTTCCGTGTGGTCCTGCGCGCGGGCAGGCCGCCGGGGCTCGACCTCAGTTCCCTCAAGTTCGCCGTCGCCGGCGGCGAGGCCCTCGGCGCCCCCACCGCGGCCGCCTTCGAGGCGACGTTCGGCGCCCCCCTCCTCGAAGGCTACGGCCTCACCGAGACCTCGCCCGTCCTCGCCGTGAACCTGCCCAACAGGAACCGCCAGGGCTCGGTCGGCCCCATGCTCAACTGGGTCCAGGCCCGCGTGGTGGACGACGCTGACCAGCCGCTCCCCACGGGCGCGGAGGGCGAGCTATGGGTCCGCGGCGACTGCGTGACGCCCGGCTACCACAACCGCCCGGAGGAGACCGCCGCCGCCATCACCCCCGACGGCTGGCTCCGCACGGGCGACATCGCCCGCATTGACGCCGACGGCTATCTCTGGATCACGGGCCGCAAGAAGGACCTCATCATCTCGGCAGGCGAGAACATCTCCCCCAACGAGATCGAGAGCGTCCTGCACGACCACCCCGCCGTCCTGGAGGCCGCCGTGCTCGGCGTGCCCGACCCCACGCGCGGCGAGGCCCCGAAGGCATTCGTCACCCTCCGCGAGGGTGCGACTGCGAGCGCGGACGACTTAGCCGCCTTCTGCCGCACCCGCCTCCCCCGCTTCAAAGTCCCCACCGCCTTCGAGTTCCTCCCCCAGCTCCCCCACAGCGCCACGGGCAAGGTCCACAAGCTGGCGCTCAAGAAGACCCAGGGGCTGCGCTGAAACAGGGAGGGCGCCGCGGGCTATGTAACTCGCCACGATTCTCGCTCGATCATGCACACGCCATTGCCTCGGTGATCGTAGCGGCAAGCGTCCCGCTTGCCGACTAGGGGCCGCGCGCGGCGTTTCCACAAGCGGGACGCTTGTGGCTACAACGAGCGAGAATCCTGGCGAGTTATATAGCGCATTTCTCACCAGCCCCCAGCCGCCGAACATGTCATCCTGAGCGAAGTGAAAACGAAGCGAAGGATCTTCCAGGGGAGACAGCCGCCAGGAGAAGTTGACCGTCGGGATCGGTGTGTCGCCCTGAGAGGTGCTTCGACTTCGGCCGCCCAGAGGCGGCCTCCGCTCAGCATGACACCGTATGCGGGCCTGGGGCAAGATGTGGCGAGGAACGCGCGCTACTCCGCCCGCCGCTGCGCGTCCAGGTAGTTCTGGAGGATGAGTTGCGCGGCCAGGCGATCCACCCGCTGCTTGCGCTTCTTGCGGGAGAGGTCGCCCTCGAGCATCGCGCGGTCGGCCTGGCGGGTCGTGAGCCGCTCGTCCCAGGTCTCGACCTCGATTCCCAGCGCGTCGCGGAGCCGTTGGGCGAAGGCCAGGGCCAGGCGGGCGCGCTCCCCGTGCGACCCGTCCATGTTCACGGGCACGCCGACGACGATGCGCTCGACCGCCTGCTCGCGGCAGACACTGCGGAGGGCCTCCGTGACATCGGCACCGGGGGAGGGGCGTTCGAGCGTGGGGAGGCCCGCGGCGATGGCCACTTCTGTGTCGCCGGTGGCCAGGCCGATCCGTCGGTCACCGGGGTCAATGCCCAGGATTCTCACAGTCCTATCCTCGGATGGTTGGATGACTGTCAGAGCTGTCACGCCTTGCACCCATCCATTCATCCATTCATCCACCCGTCCATTCCTGAGGCCATTCACAGATACCGGTCGAAGCCGTTCCGTTGAAGCCGCTCGACGACATGTTTGACGTCTTCGGCCCGATGCTTTGGGCAGATGAGCGTGGCGTCCGGGGTGCGGACGACGATGAGGTCGTCGAGGCCGATGACGGCGACCAGGTGGTGCTCGTCGCCGATGACCAGGGTGTTAGCCACGTCGAGCAGCTCGCAGGCGCCCACGGCCACGTTGCCATGGGCGTCGGCTTCGGAGCGGCGGAGGCGGGCGACGGATTCCCAGGAGCCGACGTCGCTCCACTCGAAGTCGGCCTCGACCACGCGAATCGCCTCGGCACGCTCCATCACGGCGTAGTCAATCGAGATGCATTCGAGCGGCTCGTATGCCTCGCGGAGAACGATGTCCTCCGTGGGCGTGGCGATGGTGGCCCCGATCCGCTCAAGAGCCGCATAGAGCCTCGGGACGAAGCGCCGCAGGCAGTCGAGCACCACGCTCACCCGCCAGCAGAAGATGCCGCTGTTCCAGTAGTATTCGCCCGACTCGACGTACTCCTCGGCGACCGCTCGGGCCGGCTTCTCGCGGAAGCGCAGGACCTCGTAGACGGGGATGCCGCGGACCTCTTCGGCGCGCGCGCCGCGGTGGATGTAGCCGTAGCCCGTGGCGGGGTAGGGGGGCTTGATGCCGAAGGTGACCAGGGCGTCGCCCCGCTCGGCCACCTCGACGGCGGCGCGCATCACCTCGCGGAAGCGCTCGGCCGGATGGATCACCTGGTCGGCGGGCAACACCAGCATCGTCCCGTCGGGGTCGTGGCGTCGGATGTGCACGGCGGCTAGGCCGATGCAGGCCGCGGTGTCGCGCCCGAACGGCTCGGCGATGACCCGCGGCGGCGGGCCGACGCCCAGGCTGGCCAGGATGGGCGCCACCTGGGCCTCGTGGGTCACGATGCACGTCCGCTCGATCGGCACCAGGCCGTCGAGGCGGGCGACGGTCTCGGCGACCATCGGGCGCGGTCCGGCTATGGGCAGAACCTGCTTAGGGCGGTCGTGGCGGCTCAGCGGCCAGAAGCGCTTGCCGCTCCCGCCCGCCATGATCACGGCGTGAAGCACGGCCATCTCCTAATCGTCCTCATCGGCGTCCTCGTCGTCGTTGTCGAAGCTCGTGCCGCCGCCCTTGGAAGCCGACTCGAACACGACCACGACGACGACAACGACGACGATAGGCCGCCGCGAGACAGCGAACTGTTCGTCATGCTTCGCCCCCGGCGAGGATGAGGGTGGTGTCCTCTGCCCGGAAGCGGCGCCGCTCGCCGCCCGGCAACTCCAGCTCGATGCCGCGCAGAGGGTCGGCGGCGACCAAGCGGCCCTCATAGGCCACACCCTGGGACTGGGCAGTGACCAGTTCTCCCAGGAGGGCTGTCCTGCGAAGCCACGCCTCGGCCACAAGCGCCCACCGCCCCTCGACCGTGTCACGCAGTCGGTCGTGGAGGCGGCACAGCAGGGCCGCGGCGAGGGCCTCGCGGCAGACCTTGCGGCCGGCCTCCATCGCCAGGCTAGTTGCAGCCCCGAGCAACTCGCCGGGGAACTCCTCGCGGCGGGTGTTCGCGTTGATGCCAATGCCTATGACCGACGGCGTCACCCTGCCGCCGCGGCATTCGACCAAAACGCCTGCCACCTTGCGGCCCCCCAGCATGACATCGTTTGGCCAGCGTATCTCCGCCTGCAAAGGGGCCTCCGCCTCGATGGCCTCGGCCGCGGCCACGGCGCCCAGCGCCGACAGGTGGGCGGGCGACACGTCCTCACCTGGCGGCCTGAGGACCACGGAGACCAGGATGCTGCGCCCTCGGGGACTGTGCCAGGTGCGCCCGAAGCGGCCTCGGCCCCGCACCTGCTCCTCGGCGAACACGGCTGTGCCCTCGGGGCAGCCGGCGCCGGCCCAGGCCCAGGCCACGTCGCTCGTCGAGGTCACGCTCGTCAGCACCCGCACCTCGGCGCCCGCCCACCGCCCGCCGAGCCGCTCCCGGATTGCTCCAGCGTCCAGCATCCGCCAGTCCTGACGAGCGTGCCGGCAATCTGGCAATGCCGCGGCCAAGGCTGCCTGAGGATAGGGCCCTCCCGACGAAGCCTCTCGCCCGTTTGCAGTCCTGCCTTCAGGCAGTCCTCGGCCGAATCCCTGAGACCCATCCAGACCACATGCACCCACGGGGCCGAAGCGCCAATCGGATTCTATCGGATTGCAGGTGCGGACGCAACTGGTGGGGAGGGGGTGCGGGCCGGAATCACAGACAGTTCCTTTGGGGGAAGACACGGACAAACGAGTTTGTCCGTGGCACCCCCTGTCGTTTCTCCCTTGTGAAGCAAGCGAGCCGCGCCCTGACTGGTCTGGGCGTGTCTTGGAGCCACGTACAAAGACGGCCCTCACCCGGACGGGGTCGTGTCGCGGGACAACCACACCTCGCCCCTTCCGAGGCGCCCGACGGCCGCGGGGGCGTGGCCAGAGTCGGGCGCCCCTACCTGGGACGCACCCACACGCCTGGCAACCTGCCTTCCTCTGACAAGCCTGAGGGGAGATCAGGGTGGCGCGACGTTCAATCATTCTATAGAATAATTGAACGTCCGCAGCGGCCCGGTGAGGCTGTTTGAGGAGAGCAAGGGATGGAGCAGACGACGACAAGGGAACGGAGGCTGGAGCGAATCGTGAAGGGCTTCGCGAACCACCGGCGCATTCAGATGATGGAGCTTCTCGCGCAGCGCCCAGAACTCACGCTCCTGGATGTCTGCAAGGCCCTTCGCGTTGGAGTTCAGGCCTGCTCCGAGCACATGCGCAAGCTGGCCCTGGCGGGATTGGTCGCCAAGCGGCATCAGGGCCGCTGGGTCCGTCACCGCCTGACGCCGCGCGGAGAGGCCATCCTCAGGTTCCTGGGAACGCTGGACTGACGCGGGCGGTCGCCGCGGGCGGCGGCTTGGGGCCCCGATAGTCAATCATTCTATAGAATGATTGAACGTCACGCTGGCCCGCCAGGCTGGCTGCCGAAAGGGCCAGGGGCTGGGAGTCGCCCGAGGAAGGCGTGCGCTATTGCAGCGACGTCTCCCGCCCGGACACCGCGTTCCTCCACCACGGCTCCCCGAAGGGGGCGACTGCGTGGTTCGCTCAGCTCCGCCTGGCAGGCGAGCGCTCCTGAGCTCTTCGACCATGCTTGGCTGGAACCCTCCGTCGGCCGGTGGGGAAGCGCCGCTCGGACGATGGTCAATCATTCTATAGAATGATTGAATCTCCGGCCGCAGAAGACCGGGCAAGGTGCGTTGCCTGTGAGTTGGGACACTCCGCCGGGTGGGGGGCGCGCCGTTCAGCCGGTAGTCAACCATTCTATAGAATGACTGAACATCGCGCCGCGGAGAGGAGGGCAGGTTGCCTTTGTTGGGAAGGGTGTCCAGGCCCGCTGCACGTTCAGCGAGACGCCAAGTGGCCTGTCCCTCCCCTTCTCAGGCGATGTTGCGCCAGAAGTGCAGCTTGTCCCGTTTCCCGGCGGAAGGGGCGGGGGCCGGCCAGTCTTGATCACAGGTGTTGCACGCAGGTGTTGAAGGTGGCGCGGGAGGGGAGAAGACTGGAAGAGGGGGCAAAAAAAGGCGAAGGGGCCGCTCGTGGGCAGCTTTCCCTTCGCCTGTTCGACCTCGGCGCAGGGCCGACGGAAGTGGCAAGCGGCTGTTCTCCGTGCCACGGGAGGGGACGGGCGGCACGGCACGGCAACTGGCCACCTCACGCCTTCCTTCCGTCGCTGCGCCGATTTGTCAGAGACCGTTGCTCTTGAGCCGCTATCACCTGTTCCATTGCTCCTTAGAGCAATCGGCGTGCCAACCGACGGCGCTGGATTGGGAAGGCCGCCCTAACTCAATGTGGCGCAGCGACATGTGCGGGCCTGGGGCCTGTGTTCGAGGTGAGCGCCGCCGCGCCCCAAGAGGTGCAGTCGGCCACGAAGCCGTGCACGTGTCGGGCGGGCGCTGTTGACCTTGATCGCCGGCACGGGAGAGCATATAATGTGCGCGTGGGGCGGCCTCGGCAGGCCGTCTGCTTTTTCACGCAGTTCCGTGCGGCGCGGAGAGCAAGGTTGTTGCGCCCAGCCGCCGGAGATAGGAGTTCCGCATGCGCGCGAGGGAGCTGGTGTTGCTCGTCCTAGTGGCGTTCCTCGTGGTCCTCCAGATGGCCCCTGGGGCCGAGAAACGTGAGGAAAGCTACGGGAACTTCAAGACTTTCGTGACCGTGCTCGAGCAGGTCAAGCGCAACTACGTGGTGCCGGTGGATGACGCGAAGCTGTTCTACGGCGCCTTCAAGGGCATGCTCGCGGAACTCGACCCCTACAGCCAGTTCATGACCCGCGAGGACGTGGAGCAGCTCGAGGTGGACACCGAGGGGGAGTTCGGCGGCCTGGGCATCGAGATCACGCTTGACCAGAACCGCATCTTGACCGTCATCACGCCGTTGGAGGACACGCCGGCGATGAAGGCGGGTGTGCTGCCCGGCGACCGCATCGTGGAGATCGAGGGACACAACACCTATAACATTACGCTGATGGAGGCGGTGAAGAAGCTCCGCGGGAAGCCGGGCACGAAGGTGACGATCACCGTGGTGCACCAGCTCACGAACAAGCGCGAGACGCTCACGCTGACGCGCGATATCATCAAGGTGCGGAGCGTGCGGGCCGCGAGGATGGCGGACGCCGAGGGGAAGATCGGCTACATCCGCATCAACAACTTCCAGCGGACGACGCCCGACGAGGTGAACCAGGCGGTGAAGAAGCTCGTGGGCGAGGGGCTGAGGGGGCTGGTGCTCGACCTGCGGCGCAACCCCGGCGGCCTGCTCGACAGCGCCGTGGGCGTGGCCGACCTGTTCATTGACAAGGGCGTCATCGTCTCCACCAGGGGCAGGGACGCCGGGGCCGTCCACCAGTTCGAGGCCCATGAGAAGGGCACCTACACGGGCTTCCCGCTGGCTGTTCTGGTCTCCAACTTCAGCGCCAGCGGCTCGGAGATTGTGGCCGGCGCCATCCAGGACAGCCGACGCGGCCTCATCGTCGGCCAGCGCACCTACGGCAAGGCATCGGTCCAGAGCATCCTGTCGCTCGACAGCGGCTGCAAGCTGCGCCTGACCACGGCCCGCTACTACACGCCGGCCGGGCGCCTCATCCACCGCGAGGTGGACGCCAAGGAGGCGGATCCCTGGGGCATCCGCCCCGACATCGAGGTGAAGGTGACCTACGAGGACGAGTTGGGCCTCAGCGAACACTTCCGCGACGAGCGGGTGCAGGAGAGCACGAAGAACGGCCCGCCCGCCCCCAAGGCGCCGCTGCTCCCGCCCGATGATGAGCCGGACGGGCCGCCCGCCCCCAGGGCACCCGAGGGCAAGGAAGGCGAGAAGAAGCCGTTCGTGGACATCGTGCTCGTCCGCGCCGTGGACGCGCTGAAGGCGATCCTGGTCTACGAGAAGCGTTGAGCCAAAGCGTGGATGGGTGGATGATTGGATGAATGGATGACTGCCTGACATTCATCCAACCATCCATTCATCCACCCATCCTGTGATTCATTCCCCGGAGAGTCCGTGCGCATCCTGGGCATTGAGACCTCGTGCGACGAGACGGCGGCGGCCGTGGTGGAGGACGGCGCGCGCGTGCTCTCCAGCGTCGTCGCCTCCCAGGAGCACCTGCACGCGAAGTACGGCGGGGTCGTGCCCGAGATAGCGTGCCGCGCCCACGTCGAGGCCGTGGTGCCCACGATTGACCAGGCGATCCAGCGGGCCGGTCTGACCCTCGATGCGCTCGACGCCGTGGCGGTGACAACCTGTCCCGGCCTCATCGGGGCGCTCCTCATCGGCGTGGCGGCGGCCAAGACGCTAAGCTGGCTGCTCGGCGTGCCTCTGGCCGCGGTGAATCACATCGAGGCGCACCTCTACGCCCCCGCGCTCGATGCCCCGCTCGACTACCCGCTAGTCGGCCTCATCGCCTCCGGCGGCCACACCATGCTTCTCCACGCCACCAGCCCCGTGGACATCGCGGTGGTGGGCACGACGACCGACGATGCCGCGGGCGAGGCGTTCGATAAGGCGGCCTCCGTCCTCGGCCTCAGCTACCCCGGCGGCCCGGCCATTGACCGCGCGGCACGCGGCGGGAATCCCAAAGCCGTCGCGTTCCCCAGGACGATGCTCGAGCCTGGCTCGAGCGACTTCAGCTTCAGCGGCATCAAGACCGCCGTGCTCTACGAATGCTACGGGCGCAACGCGCGCGGGCGCGGCAACGCCCCGCCGCCGCCCGAGGCCGTGCCCGACCTCGCCGCGTCGTTCCAGGAGGCCGTGGTGGACGTGTTGGTGGAGAAGAGCGTGCGGGCGGCCCTCTCGCGCGGCGTCGGCACGCTGGTGGCCGGCGGCGGCGTGGCGTGCAACTCGCGTCTGCGGGCACGCCTGGCCGAGGAGGCGGCCAAGGTCGGCCTCCGCGTCCGTTTCGCCCCACCCGCGCTCTGCACGGACAATGCGGCCATGGTGGCCGGCCTCGGCCACCACCTGCTGACCGCGGGCCGCGAGGCGCCGCTCGATGTCACGCCCACGCCCTATCTGCCCTTCTCTCGTTCGCTCAGGAAAGGGAAGGTTTGACGATGGATGTCCAGGCCCTCCGCGAGCTTCTCGGCCAGGTGCAGCAGGGGAAGGTGGAGCCCGAGGCCGCGCTCGAGCGCATCCGCCGCTTGCCCTTCCAGGACCTCGGCTTCGCCAACGTGGATACCCATCGCGCCTTGCGCTGCGGCGTACCCGAGGTGATCTTCTGCCCGGGCAAGACGCCCGGCCAGGTGGCCGGCATCGCCCAGCGCCTGGCCGCCGAGGGCTGTGAGGTGATGGCCACGCGTGCCGAGGTCGCAGCCTTCGAGGCCGTCCGCCGCGTCCTGCCCGACGCCGAGTTCCACGAGGCGGCCCGCATCATCGTGTGCGGTCGCAAGCCGAAGGAGCTGCCGCCGGGCAACATCCTCGTCGTGAGCGCCGGCACCTCCGACATCCCTGTGGCCGAGGAGGCCCGCGTGACCGCCGAGGTGCTGGGCAACCGGGTGGAGAAGCTCTACGACGTGGGGGTCGCCGGCATCCACCGCCTGCTCCAGCGGGCCGACCACGTGTTCGAGGCGAACGTGCTGATCGTGGTGGCGGGAATGGAGGGGGCGCTGGCGAGCGTGGTGGGCGGCCTGGCGCGGCGGCCCGTCATCGCCGTGCCCACGAGCATCGGCTACGGGGCCAGCTTTGGTGGCCTCGCCGCGCTCCTGGCTATGCTCAACAGTTGCGCGTCGAGCGTGTGCGTGGTGAACATTGACAACGGGTTCGGCGCCGGCTATGTGGCCTCGCTGATCAACCACACCAATCTCCCCGCCGCCCCGAAGGGAAGGAGGAAGCCATGTCGAACCGCCAGCAAGTGATGGCGGCGGTCCGCAAGCACCGCCTCGTCGCAGTCGTCCGCAGCACGGCCGAGCAGGTGCGGCCCATCGTGGATGCCCTTCTCGCAGGCGGCGTGTGCTGCATTGAGGTCACGTTCACCGTCCCCAAGGCCCCCGAGGTCATCGCCGCGGTGAGATACGGCTACGGCGACAAGGTGGTCCTCGGCGCGGGCACAGTGACCGACACGAAGAGAGCGGCAGAGGCCATCGCCGCCGGCGCCCGCTACATTGTGGCCCCGAACACCAGTTTTGAGGTGATTCGCCTGTGTGCGGAGCGGGATGTGGCGGTGATGCCCGGCGCCTTCACGCCAACGGAGATTGCCGCCGCGTGGCAGGCCGGCGCCGATTGTGTGAAGCTTTTCCCCGCCGAGCTGGGCGGCATCCCGTACCTCAAGGCCATTCGCGCCCCGCTGCCCGAGGTGCCGATCATGCCCACGGGCGGCGTGGACGTTGGCAACGCCGCCGACTGGCTCAAGGCGGGCGCCATCGCCCTCGGTGTCGGCTCAAACCTTGTCCGCAAGGACGCCCTGGCCAGCGGCAACTACGCCCTCATCACCGAGACCGCCAGGGAGTTCATCACTGCCATCGCAGGGGCCTGACGGAGTGGCTTCCAGTGATCGCCGGCGCGGGAGTACGACCAAGACTGCCTGAAGGCAGGACTCCGAACCCGGAGCGCTGCTTGTTTGGAGTCCTGCCTTCAGGCAGTCTGCGGCTGCATTGAGCCGAACCGCTGAAGGACACACGGAGACGGCTGTGTTGGACGCAGCATGCGAGCTTCAGAGGCTGCGACGGCGGCCGGACGCCCACAAGGGGCAGTTTGGCCACGTGCTGGTCCTCGCCGGCTCCACGGGCTACGCCGGCGCCGCCTGCCTGGCCGCCGAGGGCGCGCTCCGCAGCGGCGCGGGCCTGGTCACCCTCGGTGTGCCCGCGTCGCTCCTGCCCGTCGTGGCCTCTAAGCTAACCGCCTGCATGACCCACCCGTTCCGCGAAGTGCCAGGCGGCGCCTTCGCGCTCGGCGCCCTGCCCGACATCCTGGCTTTCGCTGAGCGCTGCAACGTCGTCGCCCTCGGCCCCGGCATTGGGCGCCACCGCTCGACCGAGAAACTCGTTCATGCCCTCATTCCCTCGCTGGGCAAGCCGCTGGTTCTCGACGCCGATGCGCTGAACGCCCTTGAGGGGCATGCGGCGGTTCTCAAGGGCGCTCGGGCGCCTGTCGTCACCACGCCGCACCCCGGTGAGATGGTGCGGCTGACTGGCCTGCCCACCCGCGATATTCAGGCGCGGCGCGAGGAAGTCGCCGCCGCATTCGCCCGCGAGCACGGCGTCATTGTCGCCCTCAAGGGCCACGGCACCGTTGTCACCGATGGCTCCGACACCTACGTGAACGACACGGGCAACCCCGGCATGGCCAGCGGCGGAACGGGCGACGTGCTTACGGGCATGGTCGCCGGGCTGCTCGCCCAAGGCCTGGACCCATTGCCCGCGACCTGTCTCGCCGTTCACCTCCACGGCCTGGCGGGCGACATTGCCGCCGCCGAGGCCGGCCAGCTCTCGCTCACGGCCACGGACCTGCTGCGTTGCGTCGCTCGCGCGTTCCTCAAGAGGAGTCCTGGATGATCCGTGAAGTCGTCATGCCCAAGCTCGGCCAGACCATGGAAGAGGCCTCCATCGAAGCCTGGCGCGTCAAGGAAGGGGACGCCGTTCAGAAGGGCGACATCCTTCTGGAGATCAACACGGACAAGGCTGCCCTGGAGGTCGAATCCTTCTACGCCGGCGTCGTCAAGAAGCTCCTCTACGCCAAGGACGACACTGTGCCCTGCAACGCCGTCATCGCGTTCATCGGCGATGCCGCCGATGTCATCAGCGACGAGATGGTGCAGAGGGCGCGTGCGGTCGCCCAGGCCCTGGCCGCCTCGAAGGGCGTTGCGGCCCCTGCTCCGGCCGCGGTGCCCGCCGTCGTGCAGCCTGAGCAGATTCCGACTGCCAATCTGGAATCTGGGATTCGGGATTTGGAATCGGCCCCCGCCCGCCTCTTCGCCTCCCCTCGCGCCCGCCGCACCGCCTCCGAACGCCGCGTGCCGCTCCAGGTCCTCCGCGGCTCGGGGCCGAACGGCCGCATTGTGGAGGCCGACGTGCTCGGCTACGCCAGCCGCATCGAGGGCCTGCGCGTGTCGCCCACCGCCCTGGAGGTCGCCTGGCAGCGCGGCGTGGACCTCACTCGTGTGAAGCCCAGCGGCGTGGATGGCCGCATCATGAGGGCCGACGTCGAGGCCGCGCCCGCGGCCGCTGCCGCCCGCGGCCCGCGGGGCCGCCGCGTGCCGCTCACGGCCATGCGGCGCGTCGTTGCCCAGCGCATGACCCTCAGCAAGGCCACCATCCCTCACTTCTACCTGGCGATGGATGTGGATATGACCGCTGCCGTCGAGTTCCGCCGCGCCCTCACCGCCTCGGGCAGCAAGGTGGCCTTCAACGACCTCCTCATCCGCGCCTGCACCCTCGCCTTCGCCGCCGTGCCCGACATGAACGTCGCCTGGGCCGACGGCGCGCTCCTCTACCGCGACGAGGTACATATCGGCCTCGCCGTCGGCATTGACGGCGGCCTCATCGTCCCTGTCGTCCGGGGCTGCGAGAGCAAGTCCCTCCTCGACATCGCCCGCGACACGGATGCCCTCATCGCCAAGGCCCGCGGCAAGCGCCTCACCCCCGACGACTACGAGGGCGGCTGCCTCACCATCTCCAACCTCGGCATGTTCGGCGTGGACACCGTGCTGCCCATCATCAACCCGGGCGAGGTCGCCATCCTGGGCGTTGGCCGCATCGCCAAGCGTCCAGTCATCATCGGCGATGGCCTGGCCATCCGCCAGATGACCACCCTCGTCCTCGCCTGCGACCATCGCCTCGTGGACGGCGTCATCGCCGCCAAGTTCTTCCAGAAGCTCAAGGACCTCCTCGAAGCCCCCAAGACCCTCGCCTGACCCGAACGTCGTAGGGACAGGCGGCTCGCCTGTCCCGCTGCCCGCAGAAGCCGACAGACGAGCCGTCTGTCGCTACGACCCCTGTCGAAGTGGGTCGGGATGTGCCTTCCGCAACAGCATAACTCGCTACGATTCTCGCTCGATCATGCACACGCCATTGCCTCGGTGATCGTAGCGGCAAGCGTCCCGCTTGCCGACTAGGGGCCGCGCGCGGCGTTTCCACAAGCGGGACGCTTGTGGCTACAACGAGCGAGAATCGTGGCGAGTTATGAGGAACTACCGAGCCGCGGGCGCGGAGAGGACGAACTGGGCGGCGGAGGGGAGGATCGCGGGGATGAAGAGGGCCAGGCTGTAGTGGCCGGCAGGATACCACTGAATCGCGGGCTTGCCAAATGCCTCCCATAGCGCGACTGTGTTCTCGCGGGGGACCGTCTCGTCCTTGGCCGCGTTGATCATCAGGATGTGCTCGCGGCGGGCGCGGTGGGCGAAGGTCACGGGGTCAACGCCGCGAGCGTCCTTGCGGAGGCCGTCGAGGGTGACGCCCAGCTCGACCATGCGGTCGCGGACGCGGCGGGTCTCGGGGGCATGCCACAGGATGCCCACGGGGTCGCCGCCGGCAAGGATGAGGACGTTGCGGTTGAAGCGGGGGTCCACGCCGACAGCGAGTGCACCGATGATGCCGCCGAGGCTGGTGCCCACCACGCCGATGCGGGCAGGGTCCACCTCGCGGCGGGCCTGGAGCCAGCACGCGGCGCGGCGGACGTCTACCACAGTCCCCTCCACGGCCTTGAGCATGCGCTCGGGGCGGGCAGTGAAGACCTGGGAGAGCGTCGTGCCCGGCGGCCGCCGTTCGCCGTAGTACGGCATCTTCACCATCAGGCAGGGGATGCCTGCCGTGGCGAAGTTGCGGCAGACCAGGCGTGCCACGGTGAAGCTGCCGTCCAGAATGTCCAGCACCACCACGGCGGGGGCCCTGCCCTTGAGCGTGCGGGGCAGATAGTACTCCGCGTGGACCATGTTCGCCTCGGACAGGTCGTACTGCCGGGGCGAGGGGAAGGTGAGGTGGTAGACTCTGAAGTCCTCGGTAGCGTCGAGGGAGTGGAGCTGCCAGGGGAAGGGTTCGGCAGGGAAGTTGTAGCGTTGGAGCAGCGCGTTGACGGCCCGGTCGGGGTCGCTGAGCGACTTCAGCGTCGCGCGGCAGGCCACGCGCCCCGAGAGCCGCATCTCGCGCGGCCCCAGGGTGCACGAGCAGAAAGCGAGGAGCAACAGTGGGCAAATGCCGATCCGCAGCCCAGGTTGTGGCCGGGTAGCAACATTGCAGAGTTGTTCAACTCTGCAATGTTGCTCCCACGGCAGCAAGGGCGCAGGGCCCTTGGGGGGCGCTGGGGCGATGGCTCGCAGGCCCCCCGGGTCAGAGTCCCACGACGGAGTAGACGACATCCTGGAGGATGCCCTCCTCGGCGAAGCGGGTGACGATGGGGTCGAACTCGTTGGGCGGGCCGGCGACGAAGTAGGTGTAGAGGCCTGCCTCCTTGTTCTCCCGGGTCAGCTCGCAGGTCAGAAAGGTCTCGCGGCCGGCCACGTCGCGCGGGGTGAGCCGCCGCGTGGTGTGGAGCAGGGCGCTCTTGCGCAGCGACTGCGAGTCGTAGGGGTGCTCCTCAAGGTGCGTGACCTTGGAGAGGCGCTGGACGACGCGGACGATTTCGTCCTTCTCAGCCTCGGTGCACCAGAAGGTGACGACGACGGTGCCGTCGTGGGACGCGCCGTAGGCGGCGCCGTGGCCGACCACCGTGTCAATCGAGATGCCGCGGTTGGAGAAGGCGGAGGCGATGCTGGTGAGCGCCCCGGCCCTGTCCGCCAGCCCCACGCGGAAGACCCAATGCTTCTTGTCTTGCTCTGTACCCATATCAGAAGGCCCCTTCGCAGTCGGTTGTGCCAGGTGGGCGGCGCGGGCCTGAGCCCGTGAGGGCGACAGAGGGTAGCCACGGGCGTCAGCCCGTGGGACATTGTCGGCCCTCCGCTCAGCCCCCGCAGGGGGCGGCAGGAGACGTGAGGCGGGGCGCCATGACGGTCTCTGCCGCCCCCTGCGGGGGCTGGGCAACGCGTACGCCTTCTTCCACGGGCTTACGCCCGTGGCTACCCTCTGTCGCCCTTCGGGCTGGCCCGCGCGGGTCCCGTGGCTCCCGCCCCCCGGACCGGGAATCACACCGGCGGCAGGTAGCGCCTCGCCTGCTGCTGACCCGCCAGGACGCGGCAAGCGCCCAGCGCCATCTCCTCCATCTCGAGGGTGTCCTTGACGACTAGGACAGGGAGGAGGTGGGTGAGGCGGCGCTTGAGTGAGCGGACGATGAGGTCGGAGCGGGCGAGGCCGCCGGTGAGGATCACGGCCTCGCAGTCCGGTCCTACGGCGACGGCCATGGCGCCGACGGCTTTGGCGATCTGGTAGGCCATCGCCTCGACGACGAGGCGGGCCCGCTTGTCCCCAGCCTCGATGCGCCGCTCGATCTCCGGCATCCTGTGCTCGCCAAGGTAGCTCTGGAGGCCCCCGCGCTGGGTCAGCTCCTCGAAGAGCTCCTCCTTCGTGAAGCGGCCGCTGTAGCACAGCTCAATGAGGTCCTTGAGCGGCAGCGTCCCTGCCCGCTGGGGGGTGAACGGGCCTTCGCCCAGGAGGGCGATGTTGTTGTCCACGATGCGCCCGCCGCGCACGGCGGCCACGGTGATGCCGCTGCCGAGGTGGGCGACCACGTAGTTGGCGTGCTCGACGTGCGCCCCCGTCTTCTCGGCCATACGCACGGCGGCGGAGCGGACGCTCAGGACGTGTGCCACGCTCCGCCGCGCGATGGGCGCGTAGCCCGAAATCTCCGCCTCCGGGCAGAACTCGTCCACCACCACAGGGTCCACGACGAAGGCTGGGACTGTGAACTCGCGTGCCAGCTCGGCGGCCATCGGGATGCCGAGGTTTGAGGCGTGATAGCCCTCGGCGTGCTCGGCGATGGCCTTCACGAGGCCCTGGTCCACCACCACGGCGCCGTCGCGCACCTCAGCGACGACATAGGTGCCGCCGGGGAGCTTCCCCGCCGGGCGGGGCAAGAGGCCGCCGCGGGCGACGACGGCGTCGAGGTCGCGGATGTCGTGCTCCCGGAGGAACTCGCGGACCACGGCCTCGCGGCGCCGGGCCTCGGCCTCGATGTCGAGCGCGGCGTCAGGCGGGGCCTCGTGAGGCACCTCGGCCTCTCGCGCGCACCGGTCCCCCTCGAAGAGGGCCACCTTGGTCGAGGTCGCCCCCGGGTTCACGATGAGGACGCGGTAGGGGCGGGTGGGGGTGGCCGAGACGGCGCGGCGGGGCTGGACCCTGTGCTCCCGCATGTCCATCCGCTCTGCCGCGATGCTGCACAGGGCGAGGGATTGGAGCTTCGTCTCCACGTTGTCGGCCCGCGACAGGATGACGTAGGGCACCTGCACGCCCACGGTGATGCCGGCGAACGTGCCGAGGCCGTAGTTCACCATCTGCATGATGACCTTGTAGAGGACATTGGCGGAGTCAATGCAGGGGCAGACCAGGACGTCGGCCTTGCCGGCGACCTCGAGGGCCGCGCCGTGGGTCCCGAGGCCCTTGATGCCCACCGAGCCGGGGTCCACCGCGAGGTCGAACGACAGGGGGCCGTAGACGATGGCGTTGTCCCACGGCCGCTGCGCGAGGGCATCGGCCATCTTGGTCGAGGGGAGCGAGTCGATCACCTTCTCGTTGGCAGACAGGATGGCCACGCGGGGGCGCTCGATGCCCATGATCGAGCGGGCCACATCCACCGCGTTCTCCACGAGGCCCACCATGCGGCCGAAGCTGCACACCGTGGTGACGCCGGGGTCGGTGAGGAGCATCGGCCGCCCCCCAGCGATGGGCGCGGCGTCGAACATCGTGACGAGGCTGATCGTGTTGCGGACCACGATGCGCATCATCGCGCGGTTGAGGATGGGCGTCGAGATGTTCCCCTTGAGAATCACATCCACGCCGCCCCAAAGGACGCGCTCGACCGTGCGGGCAGCCGTCTCCTCCTGGCTCGCCGTGGCGATGATATCTTCGTCGGCTACGGGGATGCGCACCTGGTCGGCGGCTCGGCGGATGCTCGGCCCGTCGCCGACCAGGATGCAGCGCTCGACGATGGCGTGGTCGCGGGCCGACTCGACGAGCCGCAGGTCATCCTCGCGGTCGCCGCCGGCCACGATGACCGTCTTGCGCCGCAGGTGGCCCGCCACCAGCACGAGGTCGCTGACCGCCTCGATGGGCGGCGCCCGAAGCGGATTGTCCTGCGGGGTCGGGGCCATAGGGCGTTCCATGAGCCTGGGCTGCTTGGCCACCTTGATAGGACCTACGTACGTGTTTAGCCTTGCGGCGCGGGTCGCCGACCTCTCCCTTGGGGAGAGGTCGCCCGCCAAGGGCGGGCGGGTGAGGGTGCCTTCCGCGTCGTGCACAGCAGGCCAAGCACCCTCACCCCAACCCTCTCCCCGAGGGAGAGGGGGCATGGGTGCCTCCTGGCTAAACACGTTCGGACCTACAGGTCCTATCCGGGCCACCTCCCACTGTACCGATGCCGGGCCGGCATGTCAATTGGCCCTCGTGCCTTGAATGCACGCGACGAATGGCGTAGAATTTCCGTAGAATCTCCAGAGCGCTCCTTCTCGTGAAAGGACGCCATGAAGCGATGGCCAGCGCTCATCGTGCTGCTCGGCGGGGCAGCGGCTGGTGGAGCCGTCCGGGTGTCCGGCCCCGACGCCTTGCGACAGGCGCTGCGCGACGTGCAGCCTGGCATGGCCATCCTTGTCGAGCCGGGGGAGTTTAAGGGCTACTTCGGGGCGGCCAACCTGCGCGGGACGGCGGAGCGGCCCATCGTGATTGCCGCGGCGGACCCCGCCCGGCCGCCGGTGTTCCGCGGGGCAGGGGGGTGCATCCATCTGCGCTCCGTCAGCCATGTCGTGCTCCGGGACCTCGTCCTCTCCGGCGCGACCACGAATGGCCTGAACATAGACGACAGCGGCGTGGTCACGGCCCCGTCCCATCACGTGGTGTTGGAGAACATCGTCTCCCGCGACGTGGGGCCACGTGGGAACTGCGACGGGATCAAGCTGTCGGGCATAGACGACTTCGTGGTCCGCAACTGCACGGTCGAGCGCTGGGGCTCCGGCGGCTCGGCCATTGACATGGTCGGCTGCCACCGCGGGATCATCCTGGACTCGACCTTCCGCCACACGAGTGGGGCGACCGGCATCCAGGCGAAAGGGGGGAGTTGCGACGTGGTGGTCTACCGCTGCCGCTTCGACAACGCTGGGCAACGCGCGATCAACATGGGCGGGAACACGGGCCTGCCGTTCTTCCGGCCCCCGACGGCGGGGTACGAGGCGAAGCGGCTCGTGGCCATCGGCAACACACTCGTCGGCTCGATGGCCCCCGTGGCATTCGTGGGCAGCGACGAGTGCGTAGCCGCCTACAACACCATCTACCGCCCCACCGCCTTCGTCCTGCGCATCCTCCAGGAGAGCAGGGGCGAGCGCTTCGTGCCCTCGCGGAACGGCACCTTCCGCCGCAACATCGTCGTCTGGCGCCACCGGGACTTGAGGGAGATGGCGAACGTCGGCCGAGGCACCGCGCCGGAGACCTTCCGCTTCGAGGACAACTGGTGGTACTGCGAGGACCGTCCCGCCCAGAGCCAGCCCCAACTCCCGACCGCCGACCAGCGGGCCGTCGTCGGCATGGACCCCGGCCTGCGGGTGGAGGACGGGATGGTCACGGCGGCCCGCCAGCTTAGCCACGGCGCCGGCGCGCGTGAAGCGGCGGAGGAGTTCGCCCGGACCGCCGCCAAGCTTGCTCCCTGGGCATTCGAGAGAATCCGAGAGGCCCTGCCACAAGCGAGGCAATGAGCTGCGGCTGCCAGCCCGGGGGGTATGACCCCTGGTCTTGGGGTTCCCAATCGTTGTCGTCGTCGTCGTCGTCCTCGTCGTCGAACCCCTCATGAGGCAGAGAGCCATCGTGTTCGACGACGACGACGAGGACGACGACGAGCACGAGTGGGCAGGCGGGAGCAATCCCCAAGATCAGGGGCCAGACTCCAGCCCGGGTGGGCCCTTGACGCGGGCGGAGCATGCGGATAGACTAGAGAGCGGAGAGAGGACAACAGGAGGCCGACGGTGGTTGCTCCTCCCGAAATCCGGCGACTTGTGGCGGACATGGTGGCGAAGCTGGTCAGCGGCTATGGTCCGGAGCGGGTCATCCTCTTTGGTTCCTACGCGTGGGGCACACCCGATGGCGACAGCGACATAGACCTTTTCATCGTCAAGAACACCCCAGAGCGCTTCATCGATCGCTGGACCACTGTGCGCCGCATCCTCTCGGATCGACATCGGATGGTCGGCCTGGATGTCCTCGTGCTGACACCTTCGGAAGTCTCCGAGCGCCTGTCGGTTGGTGACCAGTTCGTGCGCCAGATCGTGGAGCGCGGTGAGGTCCTGTATGCCTCGTGAAGAGTCGCTCATTCCCGAAGACTGGCTTGAGTTCGCCGAAGACGACCTGACCCGGGTGGCGACACTTCTGCGCGAGCACGACCCACGCGGCGCCGGGTTCCACCTCCAGCAGGCGCTTGAGAAGTTCCTGAAAGCCTTCCTTCTGTCCCGAGGCTGGCAGCTCGTGCGGACACATGACCTCGAGGCCCTCCTGAATGAGGCGGTCAGCCACAATGACTCGCTGGAACAGTTCCGCGGGTCCTGCCAGAGGATCGCCGGCTACTACTTTGTCAACCGCTATCCATTCGTCCCTGTGCCCGCCCTGACCGAAGGTGACATCCGCCAATCCCTGGAGGAGGTCGAGGGACTCATCAGCACGCTCCGCGGGGCTGCGCGCTGAACTCCCCCCTGCCATCCGCCTCTACGAGAGCCGGCCGGCGCGCTCAGTCGCCGCGGCGGCGGGACTTGCGGACGTAGCCGAGGCCGCCCACAAGGATGAGCGCGAGCGCGCCCGCAAGGCAGGCAATGCCCAAGATGCCCATCGGAGAGGGCGCGGGCCACTTCGACAGGATGAGGCACCCGGCCAGCAGCAGGAGCATCGAGAAGACCTTCGGCACAGTGTTCAGGACGCCGAGGGTCATGCAGCGGCAGATGATGTAGAGGAGTGCGGCGGCCATGAAGAGGTAGAGGCCGACGGGCTTCCACGGCTTCGGCGCCATCGTGGTCACCGCTGTGCCGGCGAACATCAGGAGCAGCGCCAGGATCAGGCCGCCCCAGAGCAATGCCTTGCGCGAGCGCTTGGCCCCCTCCTCCTCGGGCTCCCGACGGTGCAGGAAATCGAGCTTCAGCGCCTCGGGGGCCGCGCCCTCTGTCTTGTTGTCGGGTTGCTCTTCCATGCTCAGCGCTTCCTGCGGCCAAGGACCTTCGCGACGATTCCCTCGAACTCCTTGAGCGCAAGGAGCCCTTTCTTGCGCAGGGCAGCCTCCTTGACCCGCGTGAGGCTCGCCGTGAGCTGATCGTCGTCCGCCTCCCCCGCCCGGCCGATGGCCTCCATGTAGTGGCGAATGGTGTCGAGCCCGCTCTTCTTGCCGATGAGGACCTTCGGCGCCGGCTGGCCCATGAGCGTCCAGTGGTAGGGGAATAGCTCGAGGGCGCGCTCGAGGCCGCAGTTGCGCAGCCAGCTCACGATGATGCCCGACTCGATTCCGAACACGCGGTCGCCCACGATAGGCGTGTTGGTCGGCAGCGCGTAGCCGCAGAGCTTCTGGACCAGTTTCGACAGGCCGTAGAGCTTCTCGAACCGGATGTTCGTCTTCACGTCGTACATCGTCTTGAGGGCGAGGGCGACCTCCTGGAGCGAGGCGTTGCCGCACCGCTCGCCGATGCCGTTCACCGTCACGTGGGCCACCTCGCAGCCCGCGGCCAGGGCCAGGAGGGTGTTCGCCGTGCCGCACCCGAAGTCGTCGTGGAAATGCGTCTCGATGGGCACGGCTATCCGCTCCTTCACCTTCCGCACCAGGTAGCCCATCGCGCTCGGGCTCACGCCCCCGAAGGTGTCCACGAGGGCGAGCGCGTCCATGTGCCCCTCGGTCGCCACGCGCACGATGGTCTGGAGAAACCAGTCCATCTCCGCGCGGCTGGCGTCAATGGGGAAGAAGACGGTGTAGAGGCCGTTCTCGTGGGCGAAGCGGGTGGCCTTGATGGCCAGGTCGAGCGCCCGCTCGACCGGCCAGCGGTAGGCCCACTTGAGCATGTGCTCGCTGCACGGAATCTCCACGATGATGCCGTCCACCCCCGTGTCGAGCGCGCGCTTGACGTCGGGCACCATGCAGCGGGCGAAGGAGAAGATCTTGGGGCCGAGCCTGGCCTTGACGATGGCCCTGATCGCCTGGGCGTCCTGCTTCGAGACGACGGGCATGCCCGCCTCGATGCGGTCCACCCCCGCCTCGGCCAGGGCCTCGGCGATGCGCACCTTGTCGCCCTTGCGGAAGCAGAGGCCCGCCTGCTGCTCGCCGTCGCGCAGTGTGATGTCGTGGAACTGCACCTTCCTCGGGAAGCGAAGGCTCTGGGTGACTTCGGGCGCGTAGTCCCACGGGCTGACGAAGAACTTGTCGGATTTCCACGGCTGCCTGGGCATCGAGCGCTCCCTGGGTTGTAACGACGCCTGCCCCCCCACCGGGGGATTGTAGCGAATCCCCCCCGGCCTGTCAACGCCGGCGCCGCCGCAAGTTTTGGCCTGCGCGGGGGTTGACAAGGAAAAATGCAAATTGCGCTTGACACGGACGGGCCGGAATGCTAGCATCTTCTGCACGTGTAGAGGCGGGTGCATGTGATCGCCCTGCCTGTGGCAGGCCGGCACGCCAGAACGCCGGCTGCCGAATCGCCTTGTGGGGCAGAGCGTTAGCCCCATTATTGGCAAAGGAGGTAGCATGATTCGGAAGTGGATTCTGGCGTCTGTGGCGTCGGCTGTCATGGCGATGGGCATCGTCGGCTGCGGCGAGGAGACCCCTGCGCCCAAGACCGACAAGACCAAGACGAAGACGCCCGCTGTGACGACGCCGACGCCGAAGGTGGACACCGCCACGCCCAAGGTGGACACCACGACGAAGAAGTAAAGACCAAGACCGAGTAGCGAGCGCCGTCACGCTGCGGACGAATCGCTGACTGAGTTCCGTGCGAGTCGCTCTTGGCCACCGACCCGTGGTAGACTCGCGCACAGGGTGCCCGGTGCCGCCATGCGCGGCATCGGGCATCTTGCATTTGCGCTGGCGCGCCGCTGGGGTGATGTGGCACGGTTGGCTTGTCCAATTGTGTCTTCGCCCCGGGCGGCGGCGCCGATTCACGGGAACACGGCTGGGCGAGCCAGCCCTGGCACCCTTCCACACGATCCCGAGGATGGTAGGAGTGTGTGCTTCGTAACGAGTTGACCCCGCTCGTCTCACGCCTGGAGACCGACGAGCGCTTTGGGCGGCTCGTCGGACGAATGGCTGCCGGCAGGGGGGGAACGGCCGGCGGGCTGTGGGGGTCCTCTGTCGCCTTCTTCCTGGCTGCCGTCGCCCGCCGTTCCCCGTCATCTCTCCTGGTGATTGTCCCCTCCGTCGAAGGGGCGGAGGAGCTGGCCGAGGACCTGCGGCTCTTCACCAACGCTGAGGTCGCGCTCTTCCCCGCCTGGGAGGCGGCGCCCGACGACGCGGCGTTCCCCGGGCTCGCTCAGTCCCAGCGTCTCGCGCTCCTGCGCCGCCTGGCCGCTTCAGGCGAGGCGGCCCCCCCTGGCATCATCGTCGCACCCATCCACGCCCTGCTCCAGCCCGTGCCCTCGCCCCAGGCCGTCGCCGAGAGCACCCTCCGCCTGCACGTCGGCGGTCGCCAGCGTATCGAGGCCATCGCCGAGTGGCTTGTTGACCGGGGCCTCGAGCGCGTCCCCGTCGTCGAAGCCGCCGGCGAGTTCAGCGTCCGCGGCGGCATCCTCGACATCTTCGCCCTCGCCACGTCCAAGCCCTGCCGCGTAGAGTTCTTCGGCGACGAGGTGGAATCCATCCGCACGTTCGACGCGGAGAGCCAGCGCTCCGACGCGCGGCTCGACGCCTGCGAAATCGTCGCCCTCACGGGCCGCCAGGTCGCCCAGGCCGCCGAGGCCACGCCCCGCTCGCTGGTGGACTTCCTGCCGGATGGCGCGTGGGCGTGTATCCACGAGCCGCTGGAGGTCCAGGACCGCGCCGACAAGACGACCGAGCAGCTCGGCGACAGGGAGCGCCTCATTGGCTTCGACTCCCTCTTCGCCTCGCTCTCCCGCCTCCCCCTGCTCCAGACCCACTCGCTCTACACGGGCGCCGAGGAGGGGGCGGAGACGTTCGACGTCCACTCCACCCAGGTCTTCGACGGGCAGATCGCCGGCATCTGCACGGAGCTGGACCGGCTTGCCCGCGCCAACGACCCCGTGGTCATCTACTGCGCCAACGTGGGTGAGGGCGAGCGGCTCCAGGAGCTCCTCCGCGACGCCGACTTCGCCCTCGGCGACCGCCTTGAGTACCGGGACGGCTTTCTCTCGGCAGGCTTCGAGTTCTGCGACCTGGGCTTCGCGTGCGTGGGCCACCACGAAATCTTCAAGCGCTACGCCCAGCGCCGCCGCCCAGGCCGCCGGCCCCCGGCCCCCATCGAGAGCTTCCTCGACCTCAAGCTCGGCGACACCGTGGTCCACGTGAGCCACGGCATCGCCCGCTACCAGGGCATGGAGCGCCTCAACCGTCGGGGGGAGTTGGAGGACTTCCTCACACTCCGCTTCGCGGACGACGTGCTCCTCTATGTCCCCGCCACCAAGATTCAACTCGTCCAGAAATACGTCGGCACCTCCCGTTTCCACCCCACGCTCTCCAAGCTCGGCTCAAGCGTCTGGGAGAGCCGCAAGGCGACTGTCAAGGCCGCTGTGCGTGACATGGCGCAGGACCTGTTGCGCGTCCAGGCCCTCCGCGCCCAGATGCCTGGAATTGCCTACCCGCCCGACGACTCGCTCGTCGCCGAGTTCGAGCGCGCCTTCCCCTACACAGAGACCCCCGACCAGCTCACAGCGAACGACGAGATCAAGGCCGACATGGAGAAGCCCCGTCCCATGGACCGCCTGCTCTGCGGGGATGTAGGCTATGGGAAGACCGAGCTGGCCATGCGCGCTGCCTTCAAGTCCGCCGTGGCCGGTAAGCAGGTCGCCGTCCTCGTCCCCACCACCGTCCTCGCCCAGCAGCACTTCCGCACCTTCCGCGAGCGCTTCGCCGACTACCCGGTCATCGTCGAGGTCCTCAGCCGCTTCCGCACCCCCGCCGAGCAGCGCGACGTGCTCCGCCGCACCGCCGAGGGTGGCGTGGACATCCTCATCGGCACCCATCGCCTCCTCTCCGGCGACGTGCAGTTCCGCGACCTCGGCCTAGTCGTCGTGGACGAGGAGCAGCGCTTCGGGGTGGAGCACAAGGAGCGCCTCAAGCAGCTCCGAGCCACAGTGGACATCCTGACGATGACCGCCACGCCCATCCCCCGCACCCTCCACATGGCCATGCTCCGCATCCGCGACATCTCCTCCCTCACCACCCCGCCCCAGGACCGCCTCGCCATCCGCACACGCGTCTGCCGACCCTCCCGTGAGCTCGTCCGCGAGGGTATCCTCCGCGAACTCGCACGCGACGGCCAGGTCTTCTTCGTCCACAACCGCGTCCAGAGCATAGACGCTGTGGCTAGCCACCTCCGCGCCCTAGTGCCGGAGGCACGCTTCATCGTCGGCCACGGCCAGATGAACGAGCATGAACTCGAAGAGCACATGACCCGCTTCGTCAACGGCGAGGCCGACGTGCTCGTGTCCACCACCATCATCGAGAGCGGCCTCGATATCCCGCGGGCCAACACCCTGTTCGTCCACAACGCCGACCAGTTCGGCTTGGCCGACCTGCATCAACTGCGGGGTCGCGTGGGCCGCTACAAGCACCGCGCCTACGCCTACTTCCTCGTCTCGCCGGACCGCGTGCCGACCCAGACGGCCCTGCACCGCCTCAAGGCCATCGAGGAGTTCGACGAGCTGGGCTCCGGTTTCCGTATCGCTATGCGGGACCTGGAGATACGCGGCGCAGGCAACATCCTCGGTGCCGAACAGAGCGGCCACATCGCCACCATCGGCTACGAACTCTACTGCCGCCTCCTCGAGATCGCCGTCAAAGAACTCCGCAACGAGCGCGTCGAGGAGCGCGTCGAGGTGGACGTTGATATTGACCTAAATGCCTATTTGCCAGACGATTACATCGTGGACGACGCCCAGCGGATGCAGGTCTACCGCAAGCTGGCGCGCGCCGCGAGTGTCGAGGAACTGGCGGCCGTGCGGGAGGAGATGGCCGACCGCTTTGGGAACCCGGCGGAGCCCGTGGCTAAGCTCTTGGCACGTCACGAGCTACGCATCGCTCTGGAGCCGTACAGCATCACCGGCATGGCCCGCCGCAAGGGCTACCTGCTCGTGCGCTACCTTGACCGTGCCAAGCTCGCCGAGCGCTTTGCGCCGCTGGGCCGCCAGGTCCGTATCATAGATGACTCTACTGCCCATGTCCTCCTGCCGACCGGCGTCTCGGAACCTATGGCCATCGTCGCCTGGCTCCGCCGCGTCTTCGGCGCGGCTGGATGAGGAGGCCGCCAGTCCCTATGTCCGCCAGGGAGGAGTCGAAGGAAGGAGGCCTGCCGTGAGCCTCGGAAGCAGCGTGATCGCGTGCTCGATCTTCGGCCTTGCGCTCGCCGCCGCGGCGCAGGGGCAGGAGCCTGGCAGCCCGTGGGCCGCGATGGAGAAGTTCTTCACTCCGCCCGACGAGTTCAAGGGGAGGCTGGGCGACTACCGGTCCGTGATGAAGTTCGACGACGGCTCCCCGGTGAAGACGCCCCAAGACTGGGCGCGCCGCCGCGAGGAAATCCGCGCCTACTGGCACCGCGTGATGGGGCCGTGGCTGCCCCTCGTGGAACGGCCCCGCATCAAGTTGCAGGAGAAGGAGCACGCCGAGAAGTTCACCCGCCACAGGGTCCAGGCCGAGTTCGCCCCCGACAGGTTCGCCGGCACCCAGTACCTCCTCGTGCCCGACGGCCAGGGGCCGTTCCCCGCCGTCGTCGTCACCTGGTACAACTCCGAGGACAGCGCCGGGCTGGTCGAGAAGGCGCGGAACAGGGTAGACTTCGGCTACCAACTCGCCAAGCGCGGCTTCGTGGCCCTATGCATCGGCGGCGTGAGCCAGGAGGGCAAGGGCGGGGTCCAGCCGCTGTCCTACATGGCCTATGCTGCCGCTAACTGCTGTAACGCCCTGGCCGCCATGCCAGACGTGGACCCCAGGCGGATCGGCGTCATCGGCCACTCGTTCGGCGGCAAGTGGGCAATGTATGCCTCCTGCCTCCACGACGGCTTCGCCTGCGCCGTGTGGAGCGACCCAGGCATCGTGTGGAACGAGAAGGACGCCAACGCGAACTACTGGGATAGGTGGTATCTGGGCTACGACTTTGGCCGCCCCGCCGACGCGCAGCGCAAGCCCGGTATCCCGAATGCAGGGAACCCACGCACCGGCGCCTACGCCAGGTTGGTGGCCGAGGGCCGCGACATGCACGAGCTCCACGCCCTCATGGCCCCCCGCCCCTTCCTCGTCTCAGGCGGAGCGCAGGACCGCCCGGACCACTGGATAGCCCTGAACCACACGATCGCCCTCAGCGAGTTCCTGGGCCACAGGGGCCGCGTGGCCATGACCATGCGCGACGGCCACGGCCCGACTGTGGAGTCCAATGCCCAGGCCTACGCCTTCCTGGAGCACTTCCTGAAGGGCAAATGAGCCGGGCGCGGCTCGGGCCTCTCTGACCCCTCTCCCGTCCAGGGAGAGGGAAGGGTGAGGGTGGGACTGCGGGGTCGAGACCGGCGCGCAACCCTCCCCTGCCCCCTCCCTGGGAGGGAGGGGGGTGGGCGCCGGGCCCTCACGGCTTCGCGGCAATGAGGATGAACTCCTCGGGGTAGGCGTGGACTGCGGCGGCCTTGTCGGAGGTGAACTTGCCGCTTCGGGGGTCTCGAACCTGTGGGAGGGTCTTCAGCGGGATGACCCGCTTCACCACGTCCACGAGCGTAAAGCCAAGCGCCTCAAAGAGCTCGGCATGGACCTCGGCGTTGAGCACCGCCACGCCTTCCAGCGTGGTGTTGCCTATCACGTCGCACACCTTGCCGCCCGTGCACAGGACGCGCCGCATCTCGCCGAAGGCGGCCTGCATGTCGAGGAAGTACTGGCGGACCTCTTCGGCCTTGGCCTGGCTGCGGGTCCGCAGGTCGGCCACTATCTGGCGGGCCAGAGCGCTGTCGGCCTCGGCGCCGCTCCGCCCCCGCGCAGCGGCGGAGCCGATGAACTCGTGTCGTGGCACGGCTTGCTGGCAAGCCGTGGACACGGTTGGGCCAGCCAACCGTGCCACGCCGCTGAGCCAAAGGGTGGTGAGCTCATGGAGGTCTGCGTATTCGTAAGATGTGACATACGGGGGACTTGTGACGACGAGGCCGACGCTTGCGGGTCGCCAGGGGAGCGCCCGCGCGTCGGCCAGCCGCACGTCGGCGGCCCAGGCGGGCCTGCGGCGGAGCTTGGCGGGCACCGAGTGCCAGAAGACCACATTGGCCCGCTGCATCTTGCGTAAGTGCCGTAACAGCGGACGGATAGGGTCGGGGACGCCGCCTGCGACCTTCGTCTTGTCGCGTGTGGGCTTGCTGCTCCTCATGAGCCAGTACGAGGCGGCCTTGAGCGTGTGGGAGAAGGCGCAGTGGAGGAACGCGCGGATGGCGGGGTCGGGCACGGCCTCGATGAGGGCCAGGATGATGCCCAGCTTCCGCTGCTGGTCGCGGGGGAACCACCAGTCGAGTCGCTCCTGCCCGCTCCCTCTCCCTTGGGGAGAGGGTTGGGGTGAGGGTGGTTCCCCGCCGGGGATGAGCGGTTCCGGCGGGGGGAAGAGCGTGGGCCCGCGGCGCTCCTCGTCGAGCCAGGCCAGCTTGTGCTCGAAGCGGCGCAGCGCGTCGTGCAGCCGGTCGGGCGGGATGGGCGTGGTCTTGGCCGTGGCGGCGACGATGGCGGCGGGATTGAGGTCGCAGCCGCGCGCACGCCTACCCAGCATCATCGCCTCGACGAGCGTCGTGCCCGAGCCCATGAAGGGGTCGAGCACTACCTCGCCCGGCTCCGAGTGCTCGCGAATCAGCCGCGCCGCCACGTGGGGGATGAACTTGGCCGGGTAGCGGTGGTAGCAGTGGGTGATGTAGCCGGTCTCGCGGGCCGAGCACTCCGCAAATGACCAGGAGGGGTCGGGCGGAATGCCCTCAAAGCGCTTCGCTGGGTCTTCTCTGTCAATCGTCCTCGTCCTCGTCGTCGTCCTCGTCCTCGAACCCACGCGGGGCGGGGACGCCCCGCCTACACGCCAAACACGCGCCGGATGAAGTCGCGGCTGATCCTGTGGTTCTCCTCGAAGCTCCTCGTGATCTTGGTTCCCGCCATCGTGGCGTGCTCGATGGAGATGGGGCCGGCGAAGCGCTTGCGCTTCAGGACGGCGACGATGGCGGGGAAGTCCAGCTCCCCGTCGCCGAGGGCCTGGACCCAGGTGGTGCCGACGGCGTCGCGGACGTGGAGCGAGGCGGTGCGGTGGCCGTAGAGTTCCAGCATCGCCACGGGGTCGCCGCCGCCGTGGTGTATCCACTCCACGTCGGCGTTGAACCACACGTTCTCGGGCTTGGTGCCGCTCATCCAGGAGTGGACTTCGCGCGCGCCGGAGCGCATCTCGGGCGAGTGGTTGTGGAGGGCGAAGCGAATGCCGAGGGCCTTCAGCTCGGCGCCACATGCGTCGAGCCACTTGGCCTGGACCGCCAGCTCCTCATCGGTCTTCTCGGCGCCGCCGGGCTTCACCGCGGGGTTGCAGTTGATCACGCTGACGCCCAATTCCTTCGCCACCCTCGCGTTGGCGGCCATCGCGGCGATGGACTTGGGGGCTTCGGCCTCGATGTGGAACGTGCCGCCGCTGTAGGAGGCGGGGAAGCCGAGCCTGTGGCGTTCGAGCGCGGCGACGAAGCGCTTGTCGCCTGCCCACGACGTGTCCCACTCCACATTGTCAATCCCCGCGCGCTTGATGGCGGCGAACGCCTCGTCGAGCCGCTCGATCAGCGGCGGGCGGTTGGGGAAGTTCTCGGGCTGCGTCCAGCCGTAGAGCTGCACGGCGATGACGGTGGCTGGCATGGGGTGCTCCTTCAATGAGTCATCGGGCTGATCCGTCGGATCGGACCGATCGGTCCGATCTCCCAAGCCCCGCCCTCCCGGAAAGGGCCTCATCTCGCTGCATGGATGACCTCGCGGTGGCTCAGAATATCGTTTCGCACGATGTAGTTGCGGTTCTCCTCAACGCACTTCCTGGTCACCAATTCCACCCGACGCCCAAAGATGTCCCTTAGTTCATCCTGCATTCGGCACAGGTCGAAGAAGTCCCAATCAGCGTCCTCGGCGAACGTGACCATGACGTCGCTCTTGGGGCGGAAGCGCTTGGTGAGCACGGAACCGAAAAGGGCGACTTCGGTGATCTTCCACTTGCGGCAGAAGTCGGCGATCAGGGCTTCATCTATCTTGATCTGTGCGGGCATGGGCGTAGGTCCTCACCGTAAAGACCCCCTCCAACGATAGCCGGCGCTGTGGGACTTGTCAACGCTGAATGCGTTACAGGCTCCACCCTTGGCGGTACGGCGTGCGGATGAGCTTGGCCGCCTCGGGCACGTTAGTGACTTTCAGGTTCGCGGCGTCCCACTCGATGCGGGTGTCGAGGCGTCGGGCGACGTTGCCGAGGAGGCACATCTCGATGAGGGGGCCGGAGTAGGCGAAGCTGGCGCTGGGTTGCGTGCCGGCCTTGCAGTGGCGAGCCCAGTCCTGCTCGTGGCTGCCGGCGATGCGTGGCAGGGTCTTCTCCGGGCGCTTATATTCCTTCATGAGGGATTCGGGGATGAGGCGCGGGCTTTCGCCGTAGACGCCGGCCATGAGCTTGCCCTTGGTGCCCTTGAAGATGGCGCCGCCCTCGGGGTTGCCCATCACGCGCCCTTGCTCGAGCTCCTCGGGGCGCGGGGGCCGAAGGCCGTCGTACCACGTGAGCTTGACCGCCGGCAGCTTGTCGCGGGCCGGGAACTGGTAGGTGACGATGGAGGCGACGGGGTGCGTCTCGGGGTTGAGGCCGGTCGAGGAGGCGTCCACGCTCGTGGGCGCGGTGAGCTTGAGGGCGCGGTAGACGGGGTCGAGGGTGTGCGCCCCCCTGTCGCCCATCATCCCGCAGCCGAAGTCCCACCAGGCCCGCCACGTGCTGGGGTGATAGGCGCGGTGATAGGGGCGCATGGGGGCGGGGCCGATCCACAGGTCCCAGTCCAGGCCCTCGGGGACGGGCATCGTGTCGGTGGGGCGGGTGCCCCAGCGGGTGCTCCACCCCGCGTGGCCCCAGGGGTAGTAGGAGAGGCTGCACCAGGCGTCCACCTCGCGCACCTCGCCGATGGCGCCGTCGGCGATCCATTCGCAGATGAGGAGCGCCCCCTCGCCCGAGTGGCCCTGAATGCCCATGACCGTGGCGACTTTGGCGTCACGGGCGGCGAGAGCGAGGGCGCGGGACTCGTAGACGTCGTGGGTGAGGGGCTTCTGCGTGTAGACGTGCTTGCCCGCCTTGATGGCGGCCATCGAGATGACGGCGTGGGTGTGGTCGGGCGTGCCGACGACCACAGCGTCAATCTCCTTCTGCTCGTCGAGCATCTTGCGGTAGTCGGTGTAGGTCTTCGCGTTGGGGTAGCGGCCCAGGGTGCCTGCGGCGTGCTTGAGATGCACGTCGCACAGGGCGACGATGTTCTCGTCACGGAGTGCGTTGATGTTGGCCCCACCCATTCCGCCGACGCCGACGCCCGCGACGTTCAGCTTGTCGCTGGGCGCGAGCTTCCGCGGCTCGCCGCCGACCACGTGCCGGGCGACGGCCAGGAATGCTGCGCCGGAAGCAGCGTGGGTGAGAAAGCTCCGGCGACTCGCCTTCTTCTCGCTCATTGCTTCTCCTTTGCCTTTGCCTTCCCCTTCGGCGGCGCGGGTCGGCCGCCGACATAGGGGTAGGAATCGAACTCGGCCCCGCCGCCCTTGGCGCGCGGGTCGGCGGTGTCGGCCATCCAGGCGTCGAGCTGGGCGCGAAGGCGTTTCTTGGCCTCGGCGTACTCCGGGCGGTCGGCCACGTTGTCCAACTCGGCGGGGTCCTTCTTCAGGTCGTACAGCTCCTCGGCCGGGCGCTTCTCGCACGCGAGCTTGAACAGGCGGGCGGCCTTCGGGTCGTCCTTGTGCTCTATCAGCCAGGTCTTGGACGGGCCGCCGTCAATGTCGCCATAGCCTGGCGGGCCTGGCCCGAGCGAAGTCGAGGGGTCGCCTGCGGGCCAGCGGTCGGGCTCGAGGTTGCGGATGTAGAGGAAGTCTGCTGTGCGGACGGCTCGGATTGGGTAGCTGAGGTTGCCGGCCCGGCAGGCGGCGTGGCGCTCGCGCTCGACGAACACGTGGTCGCGCTTCGGCGCGTCGGCGCCCACGAGGAGGGGCATAAGGCTGCGGCCGGTCATCTCGGGCAGCGGCTTGAGGCCGGCGGCCTCGAGGAACGTCGGAGCGTAGTCCGTCGCGCTCACGAAGTCCTCGACCTTGCGACCGCCCTTGACCCGCGCCGGCCAGCGGATGGCCAGGGGCATGTGGGTGCTAAACTCATAGCAGTTGGCCTTCGCGCGCGGGAAGGGCATGCCGTTGTCGCTCGTCATCACCACGATGGTGATCTCGGCCAGGCCCGCGGCGTCGAGGGCCTTGAGTATGTCGCCGACCTGTGAGTCGAACATCTGGACTTCGAGATAGTAGTCCGCGATGTCGGAGCGGACCTCTGGCGTGTCGGGCAGGAAGGGCGGCATGGCGATGGCGTCGGGATTGATGCCCGCCTTCTGGCCCGAGCCGGCCGCATAGGGGCGGTGGGGCTCGTGGCTGCCAAACCAGTAGCAGAAGGGCTTGTCCTTCGGCTGGCCTTTGAGGAACTCGTCGAAGCTCTTGAAGGGCGGCCCGGCGGGGTTGCGGGAGCGGCCTGTGCCCTCGATGCTGCCCGGCCCCCAGCCCTTGCGGGAGCAGCCGACGCGGTAGCCGGCGGCTTCGAGGAGGTCGGGGTAGCATCGGAACTTCTGGTCGAGATGGCTCCACAGGTTGCCGCCGGCCTCCAGGCGGTGGGGCCACTGGCCCGTGAGGACGGCGCCGCGGGAGGGCGTGCACGAGGCGGCGGCGGTGTAGGCGCGGGCGAAGAGGACGCCTTCGCTGGCCACGCGGTCGAAGGCGGGAGTCTTCGCCACCTTGTCGCCGTAGACGCCCGCGTGGGGCCACGACCAGTCGTCGGCGATGGCGAACACGATGTTCGGCCTCGCGGGCGGCGGCGGCTCCGCAGCACGCACGGAGTCGGCCAGCGCGGTCGCCGCGGCGGTTGCGGTCAACCGTTGGAGGAAGGCTCGACGTTCCATCTGCTGTCCCCTTAGCAAGGGAGAGTTGCCGGCCTGCAACTCTAGCGCGCCGCCTGGCCGCTTGCAAGTCGCGGCCCGCATGCTACAATGTGGTAGCTTCCAAGCACGGTCATTCCGAGCGGAGCCTTGCGAAGTCGAGGAATCTCTCCTCTCCTGAGGCCAAAGAGAGATGCCTCGACTTCGCTCGGCATGAACAGGATCCTAGGTGGGGTGTTGGAGGTGGCGATGGCGTGGAGATGCCTGGGGCTGTGGCTTGTGGCCGCCGCGTGCGCGGCGGGGGAACCCGCTGCCGCCAACGGCCCTGATCCAAAGCAGGACCCGCCCATGATCTGCCGCAACCTGACGAAGGGGAACGTGGTGGCCTCGGAGCTGGTGGTGGCCGACACTTGGGAGAAGCGCCGCAAGGGCTTCCTGGGTCGCACCAGCATCTTGCCCGGTGAGGGGATGCTCCTAACCCCCTGCTTCGCCATCCACATGGTGGGCATGAAGTTCGCCCTCGATGTGGTGTTCCTCGACCGCGACATGCGCGTGGTGGGGATTGACAAGAACGTGAAGCCCGGCACGCTCAACAGCTCGTGCCGCAAGGCGCACAGCACGCTCGAGCTGCCCGCCGGCACCGTGGCGGCGAAGCACATCGAGAAGGGCGACGTCCTACAAGTTCTCCGCGCCGATGAGGCCGCCAAGGGAAAAGGCGCCGAGAAGGGCGGCGAGAAGTAGCCCGGACGCCATGTCCCTCTCCCTTGCGGAAATCCAGCAAGTTGTCGGGGATGCCCCCTCACGCGTCCTGTCCCTCGTCGAGGATGCCAGCGCCGAAGCTGCTGACGCGCGCGGGGGCGGGGCGGCGGATGGGCGGCGGAGGAGGCACCTCGACGGCGGGCGCCGCCTCCTCGCCCTCGAAGCGCCCGTCGCGGAAGATCATTTCCTCGCCGATGGGGACGAAGAGGTCGGCGGCCTCGCGCAACTCGCGGCCGACGCTGCGCTCGAAGGCGTAGACCTCGACCTTGATGCCGAGCGCCCGGAGCGCCAGGACCAGTTCCACGAAATCGCCGTCGCCGCTCACCAGCACCAGCACGTCGAGCTTCGGGGCCAGCATCAGGGCCTCGACCGCGATCCCGATGTCCCAGCCTCCCTTGCGCGTGCCGTCGGGTCGGACGCGCGGCTCCTTCGTCCGCAGTTCGAAGCCGACCTCGCGGAGCATGGTGAAGAAGGACGCCTGGTTATTCCCGTCGCGCATCGCATAGGCGATGGCGCGCACCACCTGGCGATTCCCCATCGCCGTGTCCAGCAGCCGTTTGTAGTTCAGGCGGCCCCGAAAGCAGTCGTAGGCGGAGTAGAACATGTTCTGGACGTCCACGAGAATGCCCACGCGCTGTGCAGGATACGTCATGCTCATAGCACATCCTTCCTGTCCTAGAGTGAACTCAACGGCGAGTAGCAGCCTATGGCCGGTATTCTAGCAGAAGCCCGCGGCCCGCGCAAGCGGCGTCACTTGCCCGCAACTGCCTCCGCGCAGATCGCGTGGTAGACAGTGATGCCCATGATGCCTGAGAGTGGGCAGGCCTTCACCTCGTAGCCAGGGAGGTCCAGGCAGCCGTCGCTCAGCGGCCAGTGGGGGTTCACGTATAGGTGCAACGGGTCCCTCGCCTGCTCGGCGCCCGGGCCGAGCGAGGTGAGGAAGATCGTGCGGGCGCCCAGCTTGTTCGCCGCCTCGTCCTTGCGAACGGCCTCCAGGGCCGTCCGCACGTGGCCAAGGAACTCCTTGGCGAATTGCCCCGCGCGCGCTGGCTCGGGCTTGAGGTCGGGCTCGAAGACCAGCCCCTTCGTCCGCTCGAAGCGCTTCCGCCCCTCATCGAGGTGGATGCTCAGGTAGACAGCGAGCTGCTTCCCCTGCCGCCGGCACGCGCCGATCAGCTCGGCCACGAAGGCCCATTGGGCGATGGCGATGGCCGGCGATGCCGCCTTGAGGAGTAGCTCGCCCGACGGCGCGCGAATAACGCGGCTATCAGCGGGGAGCTTCAGGAGGATGGCTCGGCCGGTTGCGGGCAATTGCTCGAGGGAGGGTGTCTCCTCTGACGTGAAGACGAGGAACAAGGCGCCGGACTTGTCAAGCTCATTCCACAACCCCAACTCCGCCGCCCTCACGAGGCCAGGGTGTGTTCTCGCGCCATAGTCGCTGACCAACACGATGTCGTTGGCGCTCAGTTGCGTCTTCGGCCAATGATAGAGGCGGGTGGCGCACAGGCCGCCGGCCCGCACGTGGAGTTCCATGACCATGCCGTATTCGCCGGCGAGGTACGGCTTGCCGCCGGCGATGAGCTTCCTGGCCGCCTCGTCGGCGATCCGGGCAAGGCTTGGCACTTGCTCCTCCAGCCCCTTCACCACTCGGAGCTGGGCATCCACGTAGTCCTCCGACGGCCCGGCCGCGGCCCGGGCCAGGAGGAGAGCGAACGCGATGGAGGGAAGCCACGATGGTCTCATCTGTTCTGTGCTCGATCTGAAATCGGCAATCGGGAATCGGAGATCTACAATCCCAGGTCGCCCGCAACGCCTTGCATGGCGGCCAGGGAGAGCTGGACGAACTCCTCGAGCGGAATCCTCAGACGCTCGCACTCGGCAATGACCTCGCGGCTGACGTTGCGGGCGAAGTCCTTCTTCTTCATCCGCTTGAGGACCGAGTTGGCCTGGACGCTTGCGAGCTTCTTGTCGGGCATGACCAGTGCGGTGGCGACGATGAGGCCGGTAACGGTCTCGCCACAGGCCAGGGCGATGCCGAGGCGCGACTCGCGCGGGATGCCGAGGGCTTCGGCATTGTGCTCGCGGATGGCCTGGAGCGTGGCATCCGACAGGCCCTTCTCGCGCAGGAGGGCCACCGTGGCCTTCGTGTGCTCGGCGGGGGCCGTGGCGGTCGTCTCAAAGTCGAGGTCGTGGACAAGTCCCACGATGCCCCAGAGCGCCTCATCCTCGCCCAGGCGTCGGGCCAGGGCGCGGAGAATGGCCTCGGCGGCCAGGCAGTGCTTCCGCAGGTTCTCGGCCCTCGCGTGCTCGTGCAGCAGCGCCAGCGCCTCGTCTCTCGTCATCGCATCGTTCCTCCTAGCGCGGCCTGTGGCCGCAACCAAAGGGGCAAGACCCAGGTTGGGCACACTTGAAAACAAAGCCAGGCTGCCTGGGTTTGTTTTCTTCTTCTCCGGTGTCCCCTGGATGCAACCTACCAGGAATCCAGGACTTATGGAACCGAGCGCAGGACCGCTCGATTCAATGGGGTGTGCCCAACCTGGGTCTTGCCCCGCGGAACACGTGCGCAAGAACACGCACCAGTCACGGGGAAAGAGTCTGATGGTTCGAGGCCAGCATATCGCGGACGGGTCTCGGAGTCAATGGCTGGCGATGGCTTCGCCTTGACTTGGGGCGGGGTTTGGGTAGAATGGGGGAGGTGTCGAGCGAGCGTCCCCACACCGCCAAAGGGAAGCGGCAAGACGTGGATAAGCAGGAGTTGCTCAACGCCCTGATGCGGGTCCAGGAGGAACTGAGGAACCGCTTGTCGGAGGACCTGCGGGAGGAGGATGAGCCGCTGGAGGAGATTTTCAGCCCGACGTCGTTCTCCAACAAGTTCGAGCAGTACCGATACAAGTATACGGAGCGTCTGGACACGCTGAACCGGATCATCGCGGAGGTGCAGCGGTCGGAGGGTGGGCGGCCGACGTTCAAGGCGATGTCGGTGGAGGCGGGGAGCCGTGAGGACCTGTTGACGCTGATCAACCAGCGTCTGGCGAAGACGCGCCCCGCGATGGTGGCCGACCTGAAGATCTATCGGGAGCGGCCCGATAGCTGGGTGGCGCTGCTCATCTGCGGCTTCTAGTTCTGGCCGTCTTCTCTCCAGCAGAAAGCTTGGCTGAGTCCCACAATTGGGGCGGGAATGCCTCGAGGCGGAGCTTGTTGCGTGCGCTGGCCGCGAGGGCCGTGCGAGGGCCGAGGCCGACGACGTGGCTCAGGAGCAGTCCGCCGAACTCCCGCCGCTCGCCCAACTGCTCGGCGAAGTGGAAGCCCACGTAGAACAACTCACCCGGCCCCAGGCACTTCTCCGCGCACAGGCGCTTGGCAAGGCCGAAGTCAGGCTGCCCGATGAGAAGGCCGATGCGGTCCAGGCAGGGGTCGGCGTGGCGCTCGTGGCGGCTGATGCCCTTGGGGGAGAGCTTGAGGGCGGCCACGGCGCTCTGGTAGGTGGCCTCGGCGGAGGCGGCCCCGTTGCGGACGAGGGCCGTCAACATGCGGTCAGCGTCCGCAAACGCCCCCTTCTCTTTCAGCGCGACTGCCCGCTTGAGCAAGGCGCCGCCGAGGGGCTCGGGCGCGGCCCGACGCAGGAGGTAGCAGAGGGCGTCGGCGCGCTTGTCCCCCTTCTCCGTCTGCTCGATGAGCGTGCGGGTCAGCGCGCTGGCCTGAGCGGCTGGGATGGCGGCCGCGTGGGGCTCGAGGACGCGCACGAGCGTCCAGAAGCGGGCCGGGTCGGCCTCGGCGCGCAGGCGTTTGAGGAGGAGGGGGACCGCCGCGGGGTTGCGCTGAAGGGAGGCCAGGGCAAGGTCGCGGAGGCCGGGCTGGGGAGCATCGAGTTGCTCGACGAGAGTCTTCGCCGCTTCGGGGGTATCGAGCCTGCCCATCTTGTAGATGGCGAAGTCGCGCACGGCCTGATGGGGGCTGGCGACGAGGGCCACGAGGCGCCCGGCGGCCGCGGCGGGCACGGGGAGCGGACGCAGCAGCTCGATCGCCGGGACTACGACGTTCGCCAGGTCGTCCTCCTCGATGTACCTGGCCAGGGCTGCCAAGTCGGCCTGCGTCAGCTCGGAGGCGACGCCGCGGAGGGCGACGAGTGCTCGGTGGCGCAGCTCGGGGGGCTGTTTGGGCCGTGCGAAGGCCAGGAGCGTTGCCCTGCTCTTGGGCACCTTGAGGAAGCCGAGGAGGATGAGGCCGGAGGCCGCCGCCGTCTCGCAGGCGGCGACGCGCTTGTGCTCCAGGTACTTGTGGACCATGCTGGCAAGGGCCTCACGGCCCTTGGCGTCCATCGCCAGAATGGCGCGTTCGAGTTCGACGCACACGTGCTTGGAGAGGGCGAGGTCGCCGGCGGCGAGAGCCCGAAGAAGGGCCTCGTGGGCCGCCTTGCTGCCGATGCGGGCCAGCACCGTGGCGGCCCCCGTGCGGACGGGCAGCTCGGCATGCAGAATGGCCGTCTTCAGGTAGGGCAGGGCGGCGCTGCCGAGGCGGGCGATGGCGTCGGCGGCCGGCTGCCGCAGGTCCGTTGGCCCTGCCAGTGCTGGAAGCAGCCGCTCGATGGCCTCGGGTGACGTGCTGGCGGCGAGGGCCTGGAGGGCGTAGCGCGCCGCTGGCGCGGCGCCGCTTGCCAGCACGGTGCCCAAGGCGTCGAGGACGGGGCGCTCGCCCGGCGCAAGCTCGGCGAGGACCCGGGCAGCGGCGGCCCGCAGCTCTGGGTCGCCACGGCCGAGCATGTCGCACAGAGCCTGGGTCGTCGGGTCCACGGCTGGCCTTCCTTGCGGGCGATGGGGTCACGAGGAGGCGGCGCCCGCAGGCTCTACTTCCTTCGTCGGCTTGGGCTTCTCGGTCTCGAAGAACAAATGGTCGTCCCGGACGCGGATGGTGACGTGGGCACCCTCCTTGAACTCGGCGCGGAGGAGTTCCTCAGCGAGGGGGTCTTCGATGTGGTTTTCGAGTGCCCGCTTGAGGGGCCGGGCGCCGAACTCGGGGCTGTAGCCCTTCTGGATGAGGAACTCCTTGGCCTCGGGCGAGAGGGCGACGTGGACGCCGCGGTCGGCCAGGCGCTTGGCCACGCGCGCGAACTCGATGTCCACGATGTGCTGGAGGTCGCCGCGGGTGAGGTGGCGCAGGACGATCGTGTCGTCGAGGCGGTTGAGGAATTCGGGCCGGAAGTGGCGCTCGACGTTGCCCATCAGGCGCCGCTTCATGTCCTGGTAGGTCTCATCGCCGGTGGACTTCACGAAGCCCAGCGCGCCCTGGTTCTTGATCACCTCGGCGCCGATGTTCGAGGTCATGATCAGGATCACGTTCTTGAAGTCCACGTGGCGCCCGAAGCTGTCGGTGAGGCGGCCCTCCTCCATGATCTGGAGGAGCATGTTGAACACGTCAGGGTGGGCCTTCTCGATCTCGTCGAGGAGGACGACGGCGTAGGGGCGGCGGCGGATGCGCTCGGTGAGCTGGCCGCCCTCCTCGTAGCCGACGTAGCCGGGCGGGGCGCCGATGAGGCGGGAGACGTTGTGCTTCTCCATGTACTCGGACATGTCGATCTGGACGAGTGCGTCCTCCTCGCCGAACATGAACTCGGCGAGGGCGCGGGCGAGGAGTGTCTTTCCGACGCCTGTGGGGCCGAGGAAGATGAAGCAGCCGATGGGTCGGCGGGGGTCCTTGAGGCCGGAGCGTGAGCGGCGGACGGCCTTTGCGATGGCGCGGATGGCCTCGTCCTGGCTGACCACGCGCTTGTGGAGCTCCTGTTCCATGCGGAGGAGCCGCTGTGTCTCCTCGCTTTCGAGCCGGGTGAGGGGCACGCCGGTCATGGAGGAGACGACCTCGGCGATGGTCTCCTCGGTGACCACGCCCTCGGCCTCCTTGGCCTGGTCGCGCCACTCCTTGAGGGTGGCCTGGCACTTGGCGCGGAGCTTCTGCGCCTTGTCGCGGAGGGCGGCGGCGCGCTCGAAGTCCTGGCCCGCCACGGCGCTCTCCTTCTCCTGGTTCAGCCGCTCGATCTCGGCCTCGAGGTCCTTGAGGTCGGGCGGCTTCGTCGTGGCGGCCATGCGCACGCGGGCGCCCGCCTCGTCCATCACGTCAATCGCCTTGTCGGGCAGGTAGCGGCCGGTGATGTAGCGGCTCGAGAGCTCGACGGCGAGCAAGAGGGCGGGGTCAGCGTAGCGGACGCGGTGGTGGGCCTCGTAGCGGTCGCGGAGGCCCTTGAGGATCTCGAGTGACTCATCCTTGCTCGGGGGGTCCACCATGATCGACTGGAAGCGACGCTCGAGGGCGCTGTCCTTTTCGATGTACTTGCGGTACTCGTCGAGCGTGGTGGCGCCGATGCACTGCATTTCGCCGCGGGCGAGGGCCGGCTTGAGGACGTTCGAGGCGTCAATCGCGCCCTCGGCCCCGCCGGCGCCGACGAGGGTGTGCAACTCGTCCACGAAGAGGATGACATTCTTGGACTTTCGGACCTCGTTCATGACGGCCTTGATCCGCTCCTCGAACTGGCCGCGGTATTTGGTGCCCGCGACCATGAGGGCGAGGTCGAGGATGACGATGCGGCGGTCCCGAAGGGTCTCGGGGACATTGCCGTTGACGAGGGCCTGTGCGAAGCCTTCGACGATGGCGGTCTTGCCGACGCCTGCCTCGCCGAGGAGGACGGGGTTGTTCTTCGTGCGGCGCGAGAGGACCTGTGTGAGGCGCTGAATCTCGCGCTGGCGGCCGATCACGGGGTCGAGCTTCCCTTCGCGGGCCAGCTCCGTGAGGTCGCGGCCGAAGGAGTCGAGGGCCGGGGTGTCGCTCTTGGTGCGCTTGCCGCTGTTTTGGCGGGGGCCGTCGGCCGTGCCCTGGAGGTCGGAGCCGAGGAAGTTGTGGATTTCGTCGCGGACCTCTTCGAGCTTGAGGCCGAGGTTGACGAGGACCTGTGCGGCGATGCCCTCCTGCTCGCGGAGGAGGCCGAGGAGGAGGTGCTCGGTGCCGATGTAGTGGTGGCTGAGGCTGCGGGCCTCCTCTAGGGCCAGCTCGAGCACGCGCTTGGCGCGGGGGGTGTAGGGGAGCTGCTGGTTGGCGGGGACGGGCTCCGGGCCGCGCTCGACGACCTTTTCGATCTCGGCGCGGATTTCCTTGAGTTCGACGCCCATTTTTTTGAGGACCACGGAGGCGACGCCGGTGCCCTCCTTGACGAGAGCGAGGAGGATGTGCTCGGTGCCCACGTAGTCGTGGTGGAAGCGCTGGGCCTCGAGGCGCGCGAAGCTCATGACCTTGCGCGCCCGCTCGGTGAATCGGTCGAACATCTATTGGTCTCCTGTGTGCCGGCCCTGGGCCAGGCACTTGCGGATGTAGGCGGCTCGCGCGACGTCGCGCACCTGGGGGTCCAGCTCGCGGCCCTCGAGCACCTGGAGGTGGGCAGGCAAGGTCCGCACGAAGAGCTGGTTGACCGCCGCGATGTCCAGCTCGCTCAGGATGCCGAGGTGGACTCCGAGGCGGAGATGGGAGAGGAGGGCGATGGTTTCGCCGGAGGAGATGATGCGCGCGTGGCAGAGCATGCCGTAGGCCCGCCACACGCGGTCCTCGATCTGTTGGCGATTGCGCTCCAGGAGGAAGTGCCGGGCCCGGCGTTCATTCTCGACAATCTCGGGGATGATCCCCTGGATTTCCTGGAGGATTTCCTCCTCGGTCTTCCCGAGGCTGATCTGGTTGGAGATTTGGTAGAGGTTTCCTGAGGCCTGGGTGCCCTCGCCGTAGAGGCCGCGGACGATGAGGTTGATCTTGGCGACGGCGTGGAAGACCTTCTCGATCTGCTTGGCGAGTTCGAGCGCGGGCAGGTGGAGCATGACGGATGCCCGCATGCCGGTGCCCACATTGGTGGGGCAGGCCGTGAGGTAGCCCAGGCGCTCGCTGAAGGCGTAGGGCACGCGCCGGGCCAGGCCGGTGTCCACCTCGTTCGTGGCACGCCACGTTTCCGCCAGCTCGAAGCCGGAATGGAGCACCTGGATGCGGAGGTGGTCCTCCTCGTTGACCATGATGCTGACGGCCTCGTTGAGGCGTATGGCGACGCCGCGGTCGCCCTGCGCCTCCTCGTGCTCCTTCGAGATGAGGTGGCGCTCGACCAGGAGGCGGCGCTCGATGTCGCTGGCCACCTTGAGGTCGAAGTAGTGGCACTCGGGCACGACGGCGTCGTCCACGATGCTCTCGCACAGGCGCTGGCTCAGGTCGGCCTGGTCGGCGGGCTTGAGGCGTGCGACGAAGGGGTAGCCTGCGACGTTGCGCGCGAGGCGGATGCGCGTGCTGATCACAATGTCGCTGTCGGCCCCCACGCCGCGTAGCCACTCGCCGGACTGGTGGGCCAGATCAGTCAGTCGCATTGGCGCGTCCCTTCTTCAGCGCGTAGATCTGGTCGCGGATGCGTGCGGCGCGCTCGTAGGCCTCGTCGGCCACGGCCTTGCGGAGTTCCGAGCGGAGCTGGGCCAGGCGCGAGTCCTGGGGCGCGCCCGCGGGCGCGGCGGGGCGCCTGCCGCGGTGCTCGGTCGTGCCGTGGATGCGCTCGAGCAACGGGTCCACGCCTCGGCGGAACGCCTCGTAGTCGTTCGGGCAGCCGAAGCGGCCGCTAGAGCGGAAGTCGGCAAAGGTCATACCGCAATTCGGGCACACAGTCCTCGCAAGCTCGTCGTTCTCGCTCTCGCCGGCGGCCTGGGCGAGGCCGCTGAGGAGCTCCCCGAGGTTGAGGAGGGAGCTGCTGGCGGGCAAGATCAACTGCTTCTTCTTCGCGCAGTCCTCGCAGAGGTGGATTTCCTTCTTCTCGCCGTTGATGATCTCAGTGACGTGGATGGTGGCCAGCTTCTTGCCGCACTGGCACGCGATCTGGCTCATGGGTCGCTCTCCTCACTTCTTCTCCCACCGCAGGAGCTCGAGCACCTGGGCGAGCGTGGTGTGCTGGGACCGGATTTCGCCGCGGATGCGGTTCTCGCGCTCCAGGCAGTCCATCGCGCGGTTGGCCATCTCGGCGGCCTGGGGCCGGGGGACCACCATCACCCCATCGTCGTCGGCCAGGACCCAGTCCCCCGTATTCACCTCGATCCCTTCGATGCGGATCGTGACGCCGATTTCCCCGTAGCCCTTCGGCTCGCCCGCTGCCGCGGAGATGCTGCGCGCGAAGCAGGAGAACCGCAGCTCGACGATGCTTGGCGTGTCGCGCACCGCGCCGTCCACGGCGACGCCGGCGATGCCCCGCTTGACACAGCTCTCGGTGGCCAGCTCGCCCCAGACGGCAGGGGGGCGGCCCCCCGCATCCACGACGATCACCGCGCCGGGCTCCGCCTTGTCAATCGCCTCCACGGGTTTGGCCCAGTCGCCCGGCGCCGTGCGGACGGTGAGGGCTTGGCCGACCATGCGCGCCCCCGGCCACACGGGCCGCAAGCCGACGATGGCGGGCAGGCGATGGTTGCCATCCGAGAGGTTGGCCGTGGAGACCTTTTCGAGAATCTGCCGAACGGCCTCGGCTCCCCCTCTGTGGTACAGCTCTGTGTGCACGGCGCGGCCGGTGGCCATGGCGCCCTTGATGGCCGCCGTGGCCTCGGTGGCGTTGGCGCTCTTGGCGATGGCTCCGCCGACGACGACGATCCGGGCGCCCGCGGCAATGGCCTGAACGACGGACTCGGAGTTGATGCCGCCGGCCACGGCGACCGGGATGGGCACGTCCTGTGCGACGCGGCGCAGCTCGTCGAAGGCGCCTGGGGTCACATCTTCATTTCGCACATGGCCGCCATGTGCCAAATGAAGATGTGACCCCGCCATCTGCTCGTCAATGGGGATGTGGAGGGCCACGGAGGCGGCCCCCCAGTCGGCCACCTGGCGGGCGCGGGCCACCGGGTCCGGGCAGCCGAGGAGGTCCACCGCCACCTGGACGCCGAAGTTCTGCCCCGCCTTGATGCACTCCTGGAGCGTGGCATCGGAGGCGAGGCCGAGGACCATGGCGACCGAGGCGCCCGCCTTGGCGGCGGCCTCGATCTCGATGCGCCCGGCGTCAATCGTCTTGAGGTCGGCGACGATGGGAGTCTGCGGGAACTCGCGGCGCAACTGGCGTACCGCCTCGAGGCCCTCGCTCTTGATGAGCGGCGTGCCGGCCTCCAGCCAGTCGGCGCCGCCGGCCAGGGCCTCGCGCGCGACACGCAGCGCCTGGCTCAGATTGAGAAAATCCAGGGCGACCTGGAGAACCACATCCATTTCGCACACCCGTTCGTAGTGCGGCCTTCAGGCCGTATTCTCACGGGCTAAGGCCCGCACTCCGAACTGTAGCTCGCTCCGCAACCATCCGACTCCCAGGCCGTGACCCGCGCGACGGCGACGCCGTCGGGGAGCCGGGCCGCGAGGGCCTCGTAGAGCATGCGGGCGATGTTCTCAGTCGTCGGGTTCGTGGTCCGGAACGCCTCCAAGTCGTTCAGGCACCGGTGGTCCAAGCTGTCCAGCGCCTCCCCGAGGAGGCGCTTCGCCGCGCGGAAGTCCATGAGCATGCCCAGACGGTCCAGCTCCGCGCCGCGCAGGACGACCTCGACCTTCCAGTTGTGGCCGTGGAGGCGCTCGCAGTTGCCGTCGTATTCGCGCAGGCGATGAGCGGCGGCGAACTCGGCCTGTATGTGCAGTTCATACGTGCTCAGGGCAGTGCTCCCGGCGGGCGCGGCCAGCGCGGCGCACGCGCTTACCGGGCCTTGACTAGCCCGGATTATAGCATTCCCCGCGCGGCAAGTCAACGTGCGGCTCCTCCGGCGTGCGGGGTTGGAATGCGACGCAAACCGTTGTATAATCACAAGACAGGTTGTCTGCCGGGCGGGAGGCCAAGGGAGGTTTGTTCATGTGGGGCGCTGCGGGCGAATGTGGACCAGGGCAGGGAGAGCCAGCCTGAGCGGGCTGTTCGGTCCGCGCCCCCGTTGGCGCGCGTCGACGGGGCGCGCCGCCGCGGGCCTGGTTCTGCTCCTCATTGTGCTGCTGGCGCTGGGCTGGGGGGCATGGTGGGTGTGGCGCGCGCGCGAGCGCTACCGCGCTCCTCTGGAGCGGGGCCAGGCGCTTCTCGCGCAACGACGGCTGGACGAGGCGATCGCTAGCTTTGAGCTGGCGCGCGCCGCGCGGCCCGACGACCCGGCGCCTCTCCGCGGCCTTGCGGCATGCTATAGGGGGAAGGCGCAGCTCGATCGGGCCGCGGCCTGGGCCAAGGAGGCAATGGACCTCGGCGACGCATCGCCCGACTCCTCCGTGCTGGCTGCCGAGATCGCCCTCCTGAGGGCAGGGCACTGGGACCCGTTCACGACACCCCCGAGGAAGGCGGCCGACATCAGACTGGCGGAGGAGTTGGCGCGGTCCACCCTGGAGAAGCACCCCGACTGCGGCCCAGCCCAACGCCTGCTCGCGGAGGCAACCATGCAGATGGGCGATGCCGAGGGCGCCATCCTCCACATTCGCCAGGCGCTGCGACTCGAACCCGAATCCCGCGCGACCCGTCTGACCGCGGCGGACGTGTGCATCCGCTCAGGGAATCCCCGGGAAGCCCTCGAACACTGCCGTTACGTGGCGACGCAGCTTGACCCCCTGGGCGAATTGGGGGACCAGGAGCGGAGCGAACTCCTTCGGGCGCTGAGCCGCGCGGGACGGCTGGCGGCGGACCTCAAGATGGGCGAACAGGCCGTCGGCTTCTGGAACACGTATCTCCTCGCAGGCGGAGACCAGGCCATGGGACACGTGGGGCTTCTCATCGGCCACTACGTGAAGGGCGACTACGCGCAGGCCATCGAGGAGGGCAGCCGGGCGACCCGCTACATCACACCCACGCAGCCGAG
>Ga0194125_10000655_pt1 | contig 58171 bp, 44 predicted proteins | sample TA2KigC250mmetaG_FD_148626 | JGI IMG/M metagenome (GOLD analysis project Ga0194125, IMG submission 148626) | Freshwater microbial communities from Lake Tanganyika, Tanzania - TA2015034 Kigoma Deep Cast 250m | ecosystem: Environmental > Aquatic > Freshwater > Lake | place: Tanzania: Lake...
ACCAACTTTTCCTGCAGCGCAAGCTTCCAGGCGCGACAGCGTGCCCCATTGCTCCCACCACTGTCGGCCAGGATCAGCAACTCGGGAGCCTCAGGATAGCGGGAACGGCCCTCCTGGCGCCACCAATGGCAAATGGCGTCCACGGCAAAAGCCGGCGTGTCGTGGGACATCCCCACCACGACCGTTCCGCGGTTGGCCTGCAGATCATAGACCCCATAGGGAATCGCCATGCCTTGGGCTTGAGAGCGGAAGTCATGGTCTTGAACCAGAATTGGCTCGCGGCTCCACACCCGGCCGCTGTTTTTAAACCGTCCCACCAGTTCCTTTTTCTTCGTATCCACACTGATGATGGGATAGCCGCTCTGGGTAAACGCGCGCCGTTGGTAGTTGAGCAGGCCGAACTGTTGGTCGCGGAACGGACTGGTATGGGCCGAGAGACTCTTGCGGTTGGCGTGCAGTGCGTAATCGGCTTCCTCCAACAAGCGCCGGACCGTGTTCGGACAAACCTCCAGGCCCAGTTGGCCCAATTCCTGACTGATGTCCCGTAACCGCTTGCCCGTCCAAACGCCCCGCCTCCCCATCGGATCGCCCGCGGTGTCCTCGCGCAACAACTCCCGGAGGCGGCTCAAGATTTCAGGCGTTTTTTTTCCACGGCCGCTCGGCCGCCCCCCTGTTGCCGGACCCGTCCCCGCAGCACTTGGCCGCTACGCAGTTCGCGTTCCCCGCGGGCCACGGTATTCACATCCAGGCCTAAACGGCGCGCGGTATGTTCTTGGCCGCCATAGCCATACTGCAGGCTTTCCAGGCCGGCGTAGAGCCGCCGTTGTTGTTCGTCCAGCAAACTGTAAAACAGTGCCTTGGCGGCCTGCAGATCGTCGTTCTTCTCCTTTTGGGCCTGCCGCGCAGCCCACTGCTCCTGCCGCTGGGTCCGATCCCAGGCGCAATAGAGATAACGACCCTCCCATTGCCTCCGGTAGAGCCGCTCGGCTTGAACCAGGTGTCGCAGGGCGTCCTTGGCCTCGACGTGAACCACCGCTTCCAGTTCGGGCACCTGATACCCGGCCGCAGATCGGTTGACCAGCGCCTCCGCCGTGTTCAACAGTGTGCCATAGCGCGAAAAATGAACATCGCCATAAGACCACAGCCCCAGTTCATCGAACTGGGCAACGGAATCCAGCGTGTAGTAGGTGCCGCAATGAGAATAACTGGTGCGATAGTTGAGGGGCCCGAGCTTGCGCAGGACGGTTTGGGTCACCGGACTGCCCAAGGCCTCTTTGAGCTGCGGCATGGTGGCGACTTTTTGGTCGTGCAAGAGCGTTTTCAACCGATCGGACGGGTAGTGAACCGTATTCATAATGTGAATATGACGCCTTTTGCGACTTTGTCCAGCGTCATATTCACATTTTGAGGTGCATGGATTTGAATCAGGCTGCTGCTTGTCTTGGGCCTGTCGTTATTGCGTAGTATCAGGGACGGTGCGTCGCAACGCGGCGGGGATCATAACTCCTATTTTGCGCTCATCACGCCTTGCCATCTGAAATTGTTTTTGCACGGACCCGAACCGTGCGGTTGTCCTTGTTGGGCCTCGCACCCGAGAACTCGGTCTATCCGCCCGTCGGGATCAACCGTCGTCAACCTGAGGGGATCGTCGATCCGCTCCCTAACCAGCCCGCGCGCTTCTTCCGGCTGAACCGGTGGTCATCGCCTGAGCACGCAACGCTCTCGAACCTAGCTCCGTAGGGGCGGCGTGGTTGTCCCGCGCGCTGGCATGCCGCCCCTACGCGGCTCGGGCTAAGATGCGGAAACGGGTCGCCTACTACACACATGCCGCTCCTACGTGGTGGAATACGTCGAGTCGGTGGCGAGCACCAACTGGCAGCAGCTTCAATACGTCACCTTACAGACCTCGTCCCAATTTGTGTTCGACACCACCGCTCTCAACCGCACCAACCGGTTTTGCCGGGCGGTCGAGTTGCCCGACTAGAGCCGCCACGCAAGAGCTGGCAACGCTGGATGAGGTTGCCGCAGGGGTCCTCGAAAAGCACTGCGGTCACCGGTCCCAAACCCGCTAGCGGTGCTTCTTCGGAACTCGAACAGAAGGTCCCTTCGGGCCCTCGGTGCCAGCCTTCGGCTTTGGGGTCTCGCCTCCAGCCGGGTTGCGTTTGACCAAGTCGACTTCCTCACCGACGAGGACGCTTCCATCGGCCAGGACCACCCTACGCCGCGGGCTCGATCCTCGACGCCTCGCCCAAGGATCTCACGCAAGCTGGCCGCTTTCTTGGGTTTGGCCACCATAACGACTGGATGGTCATCGTCAGATCCCTTCGCCTCAACACGAGCGTGAAAGGCGTGCCACAGGGATCTTCGAGCCTGACCCACTCTATGGACGGCGGCGAGATGCGAGCGTCGCCCGGCCGGACCCAGACCGAATGGGCCAGCCCACACGATCGGCTCAGGGCGTCGGCTGGACCTCGCGGCGGTTTACCCACGCATAGGCGGTGAGCGCGTTCAGTTCCCGCACCAGCAATCCATCATTCGTGACGGCCAGGTGGGCCCAGGTTTCTTGGTCCGTCAGTTGGCGTTGATCGAGCAGGTCGAACTTCTCCTTGTTGGCGCGAAACAGCAGCAATAGACCGCGTTGATCCAGCGCGAGCAGGCGGTCGCCCCGCGCGACCAGGCTCCAGTATTTGCCGAAGGATTTGTCGCTCGTCCACAGTTCGCGCCCGGTAGCCACCTCGATCGCCATGATCCGCTGGCTTCTGAGATGTGTATAGGCCACGGTGTCCACAACCACGGGCGTGCTCATGTAACCTTGCGCCTTGTGCTGCCACGCTTCGGCCACCTGGAAGCGCCCGCCACTCTTGAACACCTCATAACCGATGGTCTTGCCGCCGTAACTGCTGGTGAACAGCAGATCTTCACACACCACCGGTGTCAGGATGTTCATGCCCCGAAACGCCTTAACAGGTTGTTCCCACAAGAGTTGGCCGTCTGCCAGTTCCACTCCGGCCAGTTTGGCCCGTGTCAGAGCAATCAACTGCCGCTTGCCGGCGAGGGTGCGGATGACGGGAGACGAAAACACGCCCTCCCACATGCCGCCGCCGTCCTGGAGCGTGCGCCAAAGCACTTCGCCGGTGCGCTTGTTGAGCTTGAACAGACTGGCCCCGGCCTGCACATAGACAGCCTCGCCATCCACAAGAGGCGAGCACACAAAGCCAAAGTCAGGCACGGGCGTGTCGAACTCCTCGACACAATCCAACCGCCACCGTTCCTCGCCGGATTGGACCTCCAAACACACCAGCACATCGCGCATTCCGGCAACGAACAGACTCTCACCGTCACTGGCAGGCGTGGCGCGAATCCAGTCACCGTTGGACTTGGCGAAAAACGGCACGCGGAGCGCGCCTTCCCATTGGGAGCGCCACAACGGTTCGCCGGTGTGTCGGTTGAAGGCGGTGACCACCTCATACTTGGCATCCTTGGTTTCCGTCGTGAAGACGCGGTCGCCCACGGTGATAGGCCCGGAGTAGCTGGGGCCAAGTTCAACCCGCCAGACTTGACCGAGGTGGTTGGCGTCAAGTCGTTCAGGCCACCCCGCACCGACGAATTGTCCGTTACGCTCCGGGCCGCGCCATTGCGGCCAGTCGGCCGCCTGAAGGGCCGGAGGCATGAGAACCAAACCCAGCAACGTGGCGCAGACTTTGTCCATCATAGTTGAACATTGTAGGATCAGAGGTCTTAGCAGACAATCAAACGCAAGTTGAGCTATCCGCAACCCGCTCGACAGCAAAGACTTGCTTTTCAACCTGGGGGGCGGGCCGCCACGGCGAACACGCTGCCGATTGGTAATCGGCGATACAGCAGGTTAAGATCCGGCGCTACAGATCTGCCGCCGACTTCCCAGTCGACCTCTGTGTGCCGGTTAGACAACCGGCGGTACCGGTTCATGGCCCCCATCCGCGCCAACCACCTTGGCGTCGACACTTCCCACAAAGGCGCACGCCAGAATCGGGCGACTCCCTTCAAGGAGGTGGCCATCAGGGTATTCCCGTCGGGCGAAAAGGCCAGGTGGAGGAAATAGAGTCCCTCTGCCGGGCCGTGTAGATCACCCCCATCCCGCCACGAGCGATCTCCGCGAGCAGCTCGTAATCGCCCAATTGCCTGGCAGCAACCAAGGCACCGTCCCGGGTCTTCAGATTGCCGGAGTTAGTCTCGAGTTCCGTGTCGAGCCTCAGCACGCCGCCAAAGGCGCAAGCGGCGCACACACGCCCCCGCACGCTCCCCGGCAACGGCTCGCCGCACACCGAGCAACGCATCGACTGAGGTCGCTCGTTCTTCATGTCACGCTCCACTCTCCACTGGGACAGGCGCGGCGAAAAGTTGCCTGGGCCCGGCAGCATCACCGGTCGCGGGCGAACGCCTCGAGCAGGTCCCTCAGTTCGCCCTCGACTTGAGCCGGATCGGTCACGGTCCACGCCACGGCGTCCCGCACCAACTCATGGTAGCGCCACCGCAAGCGTAGGATGGTCGACTTCGTCGCACTCAGGCTCAGCCCCAGCGCGGCGCCTGCGTCGGCACGCGACACCGGTCCTTGTTCGCCGGTCACGAACTCCCGCAACTGTTCGAACACGGCCCCCTTGCCTGCGGAGGCCCACTCGGCCTGGAGCCGGCTCAACGCTCGTTCGAGCAGGGTGAGCGCCCACCGGCGCTCGAACATCCGATCTGGCGAGGCGCCGTCAGCATACAACGGATGCCAGTAAGCGCGGCAGACCTCCTCGAGGGCTGCCGTTCAAGGCGCAGGACACGCGGTTGAGAATCACTGACCGGGACGTTGTAAGTCTGGCTCCAACGCTGCGTGGCGGGGTCGTAATCGGTTTGCCAGAAATCGTTGCCATGAATGCTTTGGTCGACCGGTCGGTTGTCCACGAACAAAACGTGGCCGCAGGGCGAGGTGAGCCCGGTAAACGCGATCGGCACGTAACCGAGGCCGCCGGTGAGGGTGAACTCGGCAGTGTCTGACACCGTCCTGACTGTGATCGCGGGATAGGAGCGCACAAGGGTGCCGCGTTCGAGTTCGATCCGGCGGTCGTTGCCGACGGCTTCACGATGGATCATGCGCCAGGTGTTCTCGTGCTGCTGCAAGGCGGCACGCAGGGCGCTGTTCGGACCGTAGTAATCTCGGGCGAACTGCGGCATGACGATGTGTTCGATCGTGGCCTCGATGAAGTCGCCGGCTTCGAGACGCGGAATGCCGGGCGGCGGGACCAAGTCCAGCGCGGAGGAATCGGTCCGGTGCAGCGTTAGTCCGCGTTCGACCATCCAGGGCAAGGTCTCTTGGCCGCCCAGACGGGCGCGCCAGGAACGAATGACGAGGCCACGATTGGCCCAGGCGCCGCCTCTCGAATCCTCGCGCGGGACGGCCTCGTGCAGTGAGATCCACGGGACGCGGCCGGAGCATTCCCTGGGTCGAGTGCGGGGGGTGTTGCCGCCCCATTGGGTGGCCCATTCCTCGAGCAAGCCGGTTTCGTTGCCGAGGGCCATCTTGCGTTCGCCGGTGTAGCTGTAGGTATCGGCCCCGATCTGGAAGATGACGAACCGCGAGAAATCCGTCGCCTGGTTCACCTCGAGCCGGAGCCGGTAGAGGCCGCGCGTCACATCGTCACTCCGCGCCAGGCTGACGGTGGCGGCGTGGGCGATGCTCTCGCCAATGCGCCCGGCGAAGGTCACTTCGGTGAGGCACGGCCCCTGGCGATGAAAGGCAGTGCGCATGGCGGTGTGGGCAATGCGTGTTCCATCGGGCGCGAAAAAGCGGAAGAAGTCGCCTCCGCCGGCGTTGATGGTCCAGCCCCAGGGTTCTCCCTTGCCCATCGAGCGCACCATGAGTGGGCGGACGTCGGTGATGGTGCAGTTGGCCTGGATTTGGTCGGGCTCGAAGCAGATGCTTTCGCCCCAGGCGCCCAGAGCGGTTTGATTCCAGAGCTGGTTACTGCCCCAGCCGATGAGGCTGAGCTGTGCATGCGACGCCGCGGCTACACCACCCCAGTGGCCGTAGGCCAGCGTGAGTTCCAGTTCGACGCTGGCGGCGGGTGGCAGGCGCACCTGGGAGATGCCATGAAACCACTGGCCGGCATACACACCCGCTTCGGGATGGTGGTGCCAGTTCTTGCTGAGTTGGACCGGGATGCCGGTTGGGTGACCCTCCGCATCGCGCAGGATGGCAGTGACACCCGTAATGGGGCTGCCGAGGCGCTGGCGGATGCCGCCCGCGGTCTTCTCGAACATCAACCGCGCGACTTCTTCCCGGTTGGTGGGATTCGACAGGACCAGTTTCACCCGTTCGAGGGCGTCGTTGCTGGGTTCCGTGCCGCCGGCAGGTGCCATGGGCTGGAGGCCGTCCAGGTTCACTCGATGCCAGCCCAAGGTCGGGTTGTAATTCACAGGCCGAGCGGTGCCGGTGGGAATCTCCGAGGCCGCCACGTTCACAGGGCTCGCCGACGGCAGCGTCTTGCAGGTAACCGGATCGAGCACCAGCGACACTTCCCGCCAATCGGAAGCCGTCCAGGCTTGACCTGTTGGGAGCGCCCATTGCCGATGCACCTTGCCCTTCTGCGTCGACAAGCCGATCGCCATGACCGCGTTGGTCCACGGCGCAGTCGATCTCGTTAGCGACGCCTGTCCGTCAGCCCGAAAGGTCCATTCCGCAACCGGTTCGAGGGCCGGCCTTGGGGCCTCCGGCTTGGCAAAACGGGACCGCAACTCATCCAAGGTCAACGCGCGGTCATAGAGGCGAATCTCATCCACCGCGCCGCGGAAGTGGTATCCGTCGCCCGAGTTGTCCTGCCGCCGGCCGATGGCCATGGCGCCAGCAACTGGCACGCGCTGGCGCCCGATCGGTTTCTCTCCGGCAACGCCGCCGCTGACAAAGAGCCGCAGCGTGTCGCCGTCGTAAGCGACCGCCAGATGGTTCCAGGCGTTGATTTTCAGGGATTGCCGGGAAGCGGCCTCGGCGGCGAAGGCGTTGTTGCGGCCCCCGCCAATGTTGATGCGCGCCTGCGGCGCACCGTCGAGGAGGGCGATGCCGAAATGGCCGTCCGCATGCTCGTGGGCGTTCTTGCACACGAGCCAAGGGAATGCCGTCGTGGAAGCGCGGTAGTCGACGGGAACGAACGCCCACAACTCCAGCGTGAACTGTTCGGAATCCAGTTCAGGGCCGCGCGGAATCTCGAGGTGATTGGTGCCGTCGAGGCCGAAGCCGCCGCCGACGCGTCCGAACGCGGCTTCGCCCGCCGGGATGGGGAGCCATCCCGGTCGCGCGGCCAGAATGAGGCTGAGGCGATCCGGCCAGGCGGCGGTTTCGAGGCGAGCCTCGACGTTCAACGGCGCTCTGTCGTCCGCGGTGAATACGAGGTCGGTCACGTCCGCGCGCTGGAAGAAACGCCCCGATTCGATGAGGCGTGGCCCGGCATGACGCGACCAGCGTCCGCCCGCTGTGCCGTGGTAAGCCTTGCCATCGACCGTGACGGTGAGGGTGAGGCTCGCCGGGGGCAGCTTACGCCAAGCCTCGCCGTTTTGGAGCGCCGCGGCGTCATAGTTCACTCCTCCGCTCACGGCACCGAAGTGCGGTATGCGCAGGGTTTCTGTGTTCAACGCGAAGGCGTACGAGCCGGTCTGAATCACCCGGAGCCAGGGCGCCGCCGGTGTATGCGACGGAAACCCCTCCGCCCACCACATCTGGGTGTGGTCGTCAACGCGCGGCATCAGGAGCAGCGCGGATATATCGCGACTCGGTGAAGCCGCCCGCAGCGTTGTTGAAGCGTTGAGTGGTTGAAGCGTTGAAGCGGGCAAGAATTCGAGCGGGCTGTGCAGGCTTTCGTGGAGAGCCGCATGTTTGGCAGCGTAGCGCAGACTTTCCAGTCTGCCGTATCGCGGGCTTTCCAGCCCGCTGGCCCGTTCGCCATTCGAATGCCCTGCCGACAGGAATGTCGGCGGTACGGCAGACATGAATGTCTGCGCTACGAGCGAATGGGGCGCGGCTGGAACTTCAGCGTGGGTCTCTTCCGAGGGGAGCTCCAGCGCGATGGCCGGAGCGGTCGCCAGGATGGCCAGGAGGAACGGGAAGATTCGCGTCGAGACGGTTCTTGGCATGGCCGGCATCACGGGTGAGCCATGAGCCGCTTCATCGCTTGGCCCATAGCCTCGCCGATGAGGTAGTAGGTCTCCGCGTTCGAATTCCAGTGGTAGCCCTGCCGGCTGGGGGACAGCTCCGGCGGGCGCCAGAAGGCTCGTGTGCCGACAAAGGCCACGTTGCCCTTGAACTCGGCGCGCGCCGCCACAGCCGCCTGCGCCTGCATGAGCGAGAGCGCACGGGGATGTTTCTCCTCGGGGCCGCTCATGCCGGTCTCGGCGATCACAAACGGCAGGCCCGGCGCGCTCAGGTCCCGGCGGATGTCGCGGATGAAATGGGCGAGGTTCTCTTCGTATTCGGCGTTGAACTTGTCGTTGATGCGGTCGTTCCAGCCCTGATGCCAGCCAAAGCCCGAGAGCACATAGAGCCCGTCGCTGCCGGGGACGAGGTCTTCAAGGTGAGCGAGCGCGGTTTTCGTCAGGGCGAGTGTCTCCCGATAGTATTTGCCGAGGTTGTCCGGGTTTGCCGCGAGGGCGGCGTCGGCCTTTTCGCCGAGCGAATAGGGCGGCTTACCGGCGCTGGGCGGGCGGAAGTCAATCGCGAGGCTTTTGCCGCCCCACGCGCATTTGATGAGGAGCACCGGTTGGTCGAGCGCATCGCCCACGACCCAGCCGAAGCCGAGCTCGGGGCCGATGGTGTCGGGTCGCGCGCCGAAGCCCACGGTGAGCGGCCCTTTGCGGTCGAGGTAAGAAATCCACACGTCATCGCGTGTCCGCCACTGACCGGCGGAGTCCACGAGCGCGGCGAACTGTTTGGCCGTGGCGGCATCTTTGACCAGGAATGCCAGCGAACCTTTGCCCTCGTTGCGCTTGGGATCGGCCTTGATTTGGCCCGCTCCCTCCATGTTGGACTGGCCGGCGAGGATGAAGACCCGGACTGGCTTAGCTGCCCCAGCGGCGGCAAGGTTCGCGGCCAACGCGACCAGCAGGAAGGCGGGAATGAGTCGGAGGGTCTGTTTCATGGGATGATGTCTTGGGTTTACCGATAGTCTTCACCCCGCAGGCTGTGGAGGACCGACGCCTGCCAGGCGCGAAGCCGGGCCTGCAATTGTTGGGCGACCTCAGGTCTTGACGCTAGAAGGTTCCGGGTCTCGCCGGGATCGTATGACAGGTCAAACAGCTCGATGCCGCTGGCCCGCTCGCCGTCGATGACGAGTTTATGTTGGCGATCGAGAATGACCCGCGGACCGCCGAAGTCGCCCTCGAGAATTTCGTGGTAGCGGTAGTTGACGAAATTGCGGGTTGGGATGCCGCCCATGAGCTTCACGAGCGGCGTGGTGCCCTTTTGGAGCTCGGGGTCAATGTAGGGTTCTCGCCGCTGCCCGCTTCTCGCGGCTCCGGCGAAACTCCAAAAGCAGATCGGGCTCGGGCGGGCCGTCATGTTGCCGTCGAGCAACGGCACCAGGCTGATACCGTCCAGCGGGCGGTCCGGAGGGGCTGTGCCCGTCAACGCGCAGAGCGTGGGTAGCATGTCGCTGGTGACGGTGCTGACTGTGGTGGCGCGCGGCTCGGGGATACGGGCGGGCCACTCGATGAGACCGGGAACGCGGATGCCCCCTTCGTAGACGCTTCCCTTCATGGCCCGGAAGCGCGACGTGGCCAATCCTTCGGCCGGGATCCCATTGTCCCCGCAGTACCATAGAAGCGTATTTTGCCGGCGGCCACGAGCTTCGAGGTGAGTTCTCAGCTTACCGATGGCGCGGTCCATGGCGGTGATCTCGGCGTAACGCTCGCGCAGCACGTCGCGCAAGGGACGCTGGACTTGTTGGCCCGTTTCGTTCGAGGTCAACCTCACCTGCCGTTGCGCATACTCGAGGGGGAGGTTGTCGTAGAGCGCCAGGTCTTTGGGCAGGCCGTTGTAGGGTTCGTGCGGCGAACCGAACCAAACCACCGCGAAGAACGGCTTCCCCTTGCTCACGGCTTGGCCGATGAAGCCGACCGTCGCATCCACGATCAGATCCGAACCTTCGCCCTCGAACGGTTGCGGTGGCCCGCCGTTGCGCGAGAGCTGGGGGTTCATCTCGAAGAAGTTGTCGTGGGAAAGCCACTCGTCGAATCCCATCGCGCCGGGGTTCGTCGGCGAAGCGGCCTTCACCGGGCCGACGTGCCATTTGCCGAAGTGCCCGGTGGCATAGCCAGCCTGCCTCAGGATTTGAGCGATGGTGACTTCCTCTGGGCGCAACGAACAACCGGGGCTGAAGGTGCCGTAGCGGTTGGGGTGGCGTCCGGTCAACACGCTTCCCCGCGTGGGCGAGCACGACGGGTGCGCGGCGTAGAAGCGATCCAACCGCAGGCCCGACGCCGCCATCGCGTCGAGCGTCGGGGTCTGGACGTGGGGATGCCCGTTGTATCCGGTTTCCTCCCAGCCATGGTCGTCGCCCATCAGGAGGATGACGTTCGGGGGTGCCGCGGCGAGTTGGCCGGCTAGGGCGAGGGTGCCGACGACACCGATCAGGAGAAGGCCTGAGCGGGTGAGGTGGGTTTTCATGCAGTTGCCGCTTCGCAGTTAACCGATCCGCCAGCGCCCCGTCCAGCGCGATCCCGTCTCTCGATGAACCGCCAGCTAGAGGTAGGGCCGGACCGCCGGGCCGGCCGCTCGGGCCCGGTGACCTGCCTGGATCGGCGCACCCTGCTACCGATTCATGCGGTACGGTAGGGCGAGGCTCCAAGGCGTCCAGGCGAACAGCGTCACGCTCGACCTGGCCGAAGGCAAGGGCTTCTTCCGACTCCGTAAGTAGGTCGCTTCGCCCATGGTCCGAGCTTCAGACGACTCTTTCGGTCCATGCCTTTGCCGGAAGGCCCGGCGCGTTTCTATCGTGTCCGGGCGGAAACGCCTCAGTAACTGGTTGTGATGCTTCCCGGTATGGCGGGAGAGCGGGAGATTCGGCAGCGGGTTGCCGACTTTGCCAACCGTACTCATGGCTCATTCCCGTTTGGGCACAGTGCGCCAAGCCGCCAGCGCCTGCCTGAGCCGCGCCAAGATCTCCGGCCGTTTGTGGGCGAGATCGTTCTTCTCGTGCGGATCGTCCGTGAGATGGTAAAGGTGGGCCGGCGCCGTGTCCCACACGTGCAGGTTGCGATACTGCGTCGTGTCCTTCCCGTGGTACCGCGCGATCAGTTTCCAGTCGCCGGCCACGCACCAGAGATACTGCAGAGTGTCGTCGGGGTTGCCGAGGGTGATGTTGTGAGTCGAATGGCAGACCCCGAAGACTTGCTGGCGAGCCTGGCGGGCCTGTGCATCCAACAAGTTAAGCCCAGGAAGCTGGGCGGGGGCCGGCACGCCGGTCGCCGCCGCGATGGTGGGGAAGAGGTCAATAGCATGGGCAAAGTTCTGGACCCGTGCCGGCGTCACGCGGCCCGGCCAGGAGATCATGATCGGCGTGCGGATGCCGTTCTCATAGGGCGAACTCTTGGACCGCTGCGCGTACACGTTCCAAAGCGCCTGGTTCGGGTCGTCGGCATTGGTGCTGGGGGCGGCCCAACCGTTGTCGGTGATGTAGATGACCAGCGTGCGGTCGGCGATCTTCTTCTCGTCGAGGTAATCGATCAGCGCGCCGCATGTCTCGTCGAACCACTCGCACATGGCGTAGTACTTGGCGACATCCAGGGCGCGCCCCTCCCGGGTGTACTTGTCGAGCAGGCGCTGGGGCGGGTTGTGCGGGGTGTGGGGCAGAAAGGGCGCATACCAGACCAGAAACGGCTTCTGCGCCGCGGTGGCCAGGTCGATGAAGTCGGTGACCGGCTTCATCCCCTCGCGACCGATGGTGAGACCCGCGTCCCCGTGCCGTCCGCCGCGTTTCGGGTCGCCGTGCGTCATCCCGTGGGTGAATCCGCCGTCCTGGTAGGAGCCCTCCCACCACTTGCCCGACTGATGGGCCAGGTAGCCACGGGCGGTCAGGGCCCGGATGAAGGTGGGATGCCTGTGGAATGCCTCGCGAAGCGACACGTCCAGTTCGGCGCGCCGGCGGTTGCCATCCACATCGTTGCCCGTGATCCCATGCTGGAACGGATACAGCCCCGTCGCGATCGAGGCCAGGGACGGGCGGCACAACGGCGCCGCCACGTAGCCGCGCGGGAACAGCAGGCTCCGCCCGGCCAACCGATCGAGGTGCGGCGTCTGGATGTCCGGATGCCCCATGAATCCGTAATCGGTCCATGCCTGGTCGTCGCTGATGATCAGGACCACATTCGGCGGAGCGGCCGCGAGGGGCGTACCCCCGGCGAGCATCAGACCGAGCGCCAAGGACAGACGGCGAAGCGGGGAGAGATTCATCGCACGTGTATTTCCGGTTCGTGGTTGATGGCCCAATCTGCTTTAACGGTTTCAGGTCCAAGCACTGCCCTGGCACTGCCGGGCGACCGACGGGACTGGTGCAACTCAGCCATTGAAGGCGCACGCACGTCAAGCGCCCGGAGGGGCGTGGTGTAACGGAGCTCAGATTTCCGGTTGACAACCACTGTATGGCAGATATCATACAGCCAAAGAGTGGGCGTGTTGCGCGGCCGTCGGTCGGGTGGGGCGCGTGGGGCATTGAGCGATGTTGCACTTTCAAATCGATACGCACTCGGGCGTGCCGGTCTATCGCCAGATGATGGACCAGGTGAAGTACTATGTCGCCGCCGGGGCGCTGAAGGCCGGCGATCAACTGCCGTCCATTCGCGAGCTGGCCCAGACCTTGGCCGTGAACCCGACGACGGTCGTTAAGGCCTACACCGAGCTCGAGCACGAGGGCTGCCTCGAGATGCGCCACGGCAAGGGCGCCTTTGTGACGGCAGCGGCGGTGGGCATGAGCTCGCGCGACCGGGAGAAGGCCCTGCGCCGGTTGGCTCGGCAATTGGCCATCGAGGCGGGCCAGATGGCAGCTTCGCTGGGGCAAGTCTTGCGGCTTGTGCAGGAGGAAGTCGAGGCCGTGCAAGGTGAGCGAGCCGAGCCGGAGCTGCCGGTGCGGTTGTCGGTGGTTTCCCGGAAGTAATCTAAACGCGATGCAGACGGCGATCCAAACGGAAAACTTGGACAAGGCGTTCACCGGCGGTGTGGTGGCGGTGGCCGGGCTGGACCTCGAGGTGCCGCGCGGGGCGATCTACGGGTTGATTGGCCGCAACGGCGCAGGCAAGACGACGACTTTGCGTCTGTTGATGGGGCTGCTGCGGCCGGACCGGGGCACGGCACGGATCTTGGGCGCGGATTTCTGGGAAGCGCCTCGGGAAACGCGGCAGCGGGTGGCGTATGTGTCGCAGCGGCAACAACTGCCGGGGTGGATGACGTTGACCGAGCTGTGCCGTTACGTGGGCCATTTCTACGAGGGCTGGGATCAGGCCCACGCGCGCGAGTTGGCGGAGCGATGGGAGTTGGCGTGGGACCGGCCGGTGGCGCAGCTCTCCGCCGGCCAACAACGGCAGGCAGCCGTTCTCGCGGCCCTGGCGGGGCGGCCGGAGGTGTTGCTGTTGGACGAGCCGGCGGCGGGCCTGGACCCGATCGCGCGGCGGTCGTTGCTCACGTCGTTGGTCGAGTCGGCCACGCACGGGACGGGCTGCACGATCCTGTTTAGCACGCACCTGATCAACGATCTCGAACGGGTGGCGGATCACGTCGGGATCATGGACCGCGGCCGGTTGACGATGGCGGGCCGGCTCGAGGACCTGCTGCAAGCCACCCAACGGGTGCAGGTGGTCTTTGACGACCCGGCGCCACCGCCTGAGTTTGTCATTCCGGGGGCTGTGCGCACGCAGGTCAGCGGCCCGGTGATGACAGCCATCGTCCGCCTGGCGAACGAGGCGCAACTCGAGCCGATCCGCGCCTGGCGCGGCGTGCGCGTGAATGTGTTTCCGTTGAGCCTCGAGGAGGCCTTTATCGAGCTGTACCGGCCGCGTGACGAAGGCGAGGCGGTGGCCGAGGCTGCCGTCGAGCAGGAGCGAGCCGAGGCGCTCGCCCGGTCGGGCGCCACTGAGTCCGCCGCCTCCCGTGCGACTCCATCTTTGAATTGAGCTGAATTGAAAGGAAGACCTATGAACGTGAAATCGAGAATCACCGTCTGGGCCGCCCTGATGGGCGTAGCCCTCAGTGGCTGGGCTGCCGCGGTCGAGCGGACCTGGCAGCCGGTTCGGCCCGTACCCCAATGGGTGGTCGAGTCGTTGAGCTTGGGTGTCGAGGCCACGGCCGAGCGGACGCTGCTGCATTACGAGGCTACGGTGCCCGATCCGTGTCACCGGCTGAGCGCAACCGTGGCGGCCGGAGGAGCGGCGGGGGAGATCGTGGTGGACCTCGGGCTCGAGGTGCAGGTGGGGATGTCGTGTATCCTGGTGTTGCAGTCGGTGGCGGGGAGCTTCGACTTGGGGACGTTGCCGCCGGGCGACCAGGCGGTGGTGACGCGCGTCAACGGCAAGGTGCACGGCCGTCTGCCGGTGAGCGTTCCCGGCGCCGCGGCTACGCCGAGCGCGATCGAGCTGGCCCTCGAGTCGGGCCGGCCCTACATCACCCGGATCGAACTGGACCGCGCCGAGGTGGTGGTGCATGTCGAGGTGCCGGCGAGCGTGCGCAAAGTCACCCTCGAGTCCCGCGCGCGATTGGGCGCGGGAACGTGGGTGCCGCGCGCCGTCGAGCGGACGACCGGGGCGGGCATGCTGGTCTTTCGCCTGGCGAAGAGCGAGCAACTCGAGGTGCTGCGCGTGCGCGGCGACGCGACCGAGCCGCTGCCGGCTTCGTTTTACGAGGGGCAAAGCACGTTTAATGGGCCGGTCTCGACGCAGCAGCCGGTGGGTGATGCGATACTTTGGGGGGCGCCGGAAGCGGCGGTGAACGATCGCGCGGGGGCGGGGGGGGAGAGCAACCGGGAGGTGGTGGAATCGGACATTTGGAAGATCAGCGGCGAGCGGCTCTATTTCTTCAATCAGTATCGCGGGCTGCAGGTGATCGATCTGGCGGATCCGACTGCGCCCGTCGTCCTGGGCACGCTCGAGATCCCGGCGGCCGGCGAACAAATGTACGTGCTCGACGATGCGTACGCCGTCCTGTTGGCCCGCGACGGTTGCGGCTGGTACGGCACCGAGGGCAGCCAGGCGCTCATCGTGGATGTGCGGGGCAATCAACCGAGCCTCGTCAAGGCCTTCCCCATCCCCGGCTACATCCAGGAAAGCCGGATGGTGGGCGACGCGCTTTATGTCGCGTCGCAGGTCTACCAGCGCATCACCGTGCCGCTGCTGCCCGGCGATCCCCGCGGCGAGACCAGGACGCAATGGGAATACGGTTCACTAATCAGCTCCTTCAACCTCAGCCAGCCGGCTGAGCCGGAGGCCAAAGACACCCTCTGGTACAGCGGCTATGGCAACGTGATCTACGCCACCGACCGCTACTTGTTCGTGGGCACGCAGAACCCGAACCAGTATTGGCGCACCGGCATTCGGATCGTCGACATCTCCGCGCCGGACGGGGCCATGACGGCCTTGGGTTCGCTGGCGCCGGCGGGCCGGGTAGCGGACAAGTTCAAGATGAACATGGCGCGGATGCCGGTGGGCGGCGAGGAGATGGACGTGTTCACCGTCATTTCCGAGTATTGGTCCTGGAACAACCAGCGGGTGAGCGTGCTGGAGACCTTTTCACTCGTGGACCCCAGACTTCCCGCTCGGCTGGGCCGGCTCGAGGTGGGGCATGGCGAGAGTTTGTTTGCCACGCGCTTCGATGGCGACCGGGTGTACATCGTCACGTTCCTGCGCATCGATCCGCTGTGGGTGGTCGACCTCAGCGATCCAAGGTCTCCCAAAATCAGCGGCGAACTGGAGATCCCCGGTTGGTCCACGTACATCCATCCGATGGGGGACCGCCTGGTAACGGTGGGGATCGACAACGTGGACGGATGGCGCGTGGCGGTCTCGCTGTTCGATGTGGCCGACCCGGCCAAGCCGGCCCTGCTCGATAAGGTGCCTTTGGGCGAGAACCATTCCTGGAGCGAGGCCAACTCGGATGAGAAGGCGCTAACCGTGCTCGAAGCGGCCGGGCTGATCCTCGTCCCGTACCAGAGCTGGGGCACGGCCGGATACGCCTCTCGCGTGCAGCTCATCGACCTCGGCCCCGACACCCTCGACCCTCGCGGTGTCATCGACCACAAAATGCAGCCGCGCCGCGCCACCGTCTATCCCGCCGGCGATCAGGAGCTGATCCTCTCCATCTCCGGGCGCGAACTGCTTAGTGTCGATGCCACGGACCGTGACGCGCCGTCCGTGACGGCTGCGATCGAGCTTTCCTGGCCGGTGGACCGGGTGCTTTTGGCCGGCGATTACTTGATCGAGATCAGCGATGCGGCGAGTTGGCGCGGCGACGATCAACCGGTCATCCGCGTGGTTCGGCCGGCGGCTGCCGCGGATGCGGCGCCGGTGGCGCGCGTGGCGCTCGCGCGGGCGTTGCCCGTGATCGGCGCGGCTGTGCGCGACGGGCGGCTCTATGTCCTGCAGGGGAAAGCCGAGTCCGACTGGCTGCCGGTCCCGGTCAAAGAGGGCGAGGAGCAACCCCCCACCCCGCCGCCTACGCCGAACCTCTTTCTGCTCACCTTCGAGCTCGGCGGGTTGCCTGAGGAGTTGGGTGCGCCGCTCGAGACTGAGGTCATTACGGACCCACTCGGTTGGGGTCCCCAATTCGAGGCGTTGTGGCCGCGCGCGGGGCTCCTGGTCTGGTCCGGGACCACGAGTGGCGGTTATTGGTGGCGCTGGGGGATGCTCGATGTGGCCGTCGCACCGGGCCGGGTGGCCGATGGATTGTGGTGGCCATGGTGGGGTGGGAACCAAGGGGGCCGCTTGATCGCCTTCGACGCCAGCGGCGCCGAGGCGCCGGCCTTGGTCTCCGACACGCGCCTGGCGGACGCGAACCAGTGGTGGGCGTTCAGCAAAGCCTACACCGCTAGTGGTCAAGTCTATCTAAGCCACCAAGCCTCCGAATTCCTCGAGGGCGTCACGCTGCCTGGCCAGACCAAACCGGCCACGACCACCGTGACCCACCCCGATGGCACGGTCGAGCTCATCGAGCCGCCGATCGGGATTTGGGTGACGCGACATTACTTGCGCGTGGTGGACTATGCGGACCCGGCGCAGCCGACGTTGCGGGTGCCGGTCCAGATTCCGGGCGAACTCCGCGGGTTGTCCCACGCCGGCGCGCTGCTCTACACGGTGGGCTACCACTACGATCCAACGGGTAAGACCGACGGTGCGCAGTATTTAGAGGCGAGCGCCTACGACGGGGTCGAGGCGGCGCTGGTGGCCGCGTTGAAGCTCCCCAACCAATACCCGAACCACGCGTTGCTCTACGGGCCGACCATTTACTTGGCTCGGCCGGAGGCAGCCGAGGGTGGGACCACGGCCGGCCTGCTCGAAGCCTACGCCCTGGATCTCGATCCGGGCAATAAGGCCTTCCGCCTCGTGCACCGACGGACGCTGCGTCAACCCGCCCAGAACGCGGCGGTGGTGGGCGACCTGCTCGTGCTGCAGTATGACCGAACGGTCGAGGCCTACGCCGCCGGCACGCCGGACGCACCCAGCGCGTTGGGCAGTGGCGCGCCGCAGGGTTGCTTGTGGCCCAATCTGCAAAACGGCGATGGCGCCGCCGCGGTGGGGCTGTGGTTGCCGCTCAACGATTACGGCGTGTTGGCCGTGCCCACGCGGTAGCCCGGCCGCCAAGCCCGGCCGCACCGGCACAGCCATCACGGACGATTCGAATATGACATGCTGGCGCACAGCGGGGGCACGCGCAGCAGTCGGCAAGTTCACCCAGCCGGTCTGGGTTCGCGGGTCGGGTTATGGTTGCGGCGGCGGAGGCTCGGCCTCCGCCGCCGCAGGTGGCCCCGAGGCGGCGCGAGAGCTTTTGGGGGTGCGGGCTCGAGGGTTCACGTTGGTGGAGGTGTTGACGGTCTTTGCGATCATCGCGGTTCTGGCCACGTTGTTGCTCACCGCGCTGAGTTCAGCTAAGAAGAAGGCCAACCAGGCCCGCTGCACCTCGAATCTGCACCAGATCAGCCTCGCCCTCAACATGTACCTAGACGACCACACCCGGCGCCCCCCCACCCTCGGGCACCTGGTGCTAACCCGCGACCTGCCGCATCGCGGCGTCTTGATCTGCCCCGAAGACCGGACGCTGGCGGGAACCTGGCCATCCGCCCTGGCTGTCTCGGGCGCCGCGGACGCGGGAGCGCTGGCCAACGGGACGGAGAGCCTGCCCACATCGTACGTCACGCCGCTGGGTTGGGAGGACCAGGCCTGGAACCAGCTCATGCGAGCCGGCAGCCTGGCCGGCGTGGCGGCTTGCCAGCATCATGGGTTGCCCCTCGCCGGGTCGGATTCGCGGTGGGTGCATGACTTCGAGGGCCTCGTCCTGCGCGCGCAGCGGGACGGGGCGGTGGTCCGCCGCCAGGTCTTTTGGCCGGACTGGAGCGCCGTGCGAGCGCCTCCTGGAGCGGGGGTCGAGGCCGCCGCACCCGGCAACGTCACGTTTCTGGGGCCGGAGTCGACCGAGACGGACGAATCGGCCTGGCCATTGTTCACGGATGAACCTGCGCCTTGACCGGGCCGCTCCGCGGAGGCCGGTGCCCGCGGTGGAACCGTTTGTGGTGCGGACCGCGGGGATGAGCCGTCCGTCGGTCACGCGGGTCCGCGTTTGGCAGGGCCTGTTGTGGTGCGAGTGGTTTGCGCACAGCAAACTGCTGTTGGTCTTTCTGGCGGGCTGGTTGGTCACCGTTTGGACACTGCCGCTGTTTGCCCAGCCGGAATGGGGGCTGGTCTTCGCCATCGTCTACGCCTTCCTGGCCGGCCCCGCTTACGGCGGAGGGGATATCATCGAGGGAACAGAGGAATTCTCCTTTGCGTTGCCGGCAACCAGGACCGAGCGGTACTTGGCGCGGTTGGCGATCGGGGGCGGGTCGGTACTCCTGTTCAGCGTGCTGGACTTGTTGGCGCTGGGCTTGGATTTGTCCCAGGCCTTGGCACGGCTGTACCTGGACACGGGCTTGATCCGGCCGCGCCAAGTTGCCCAACCGGGGCTGCTCTATGGTCTGGTCCTGGCGTTTCCCTTCGCTGTGTTCGCGTTCTCCTTTGCTGGCGCGGCGGTGGCGCGCGCGCGGCCGCTGGTTTTCACCGCTTGGTTTTGGGCGGGCCTGGTGGCGCTGTCGATCATGCGGGTCGGTTTCCAGTACGAGGAGATGCGCTGGACGCGCATCAATGGGGTGGTGGCCTGCCCCGCCTTGGTCATGCTGGGCGGTGTGGCCCTGGTGGGCGGGCTCTTTGGGTTTCGCCGCAAGGAGATCGGGCCGGCGGTGGCTCCCCTCCAGTTGCCCGGTCGTTGGTGGGCGTGGGCGCTGGTCTTCCTGCTCGGCCTGGGCTTAGCCCTGCTACTGCTCTATTGGCTGGCGCGCGATCTGCCCGCCGTGCTCGCCGCCGCCTGACGGATTCGCCCCGGCGTACCGCCGACCGGACCGTGCCCCGGAATCCGCCCTTGCTTTACCCCGCCGTTCCTCCTAACGCTATCGCCGTCAGATCGAGCGAGCATCATGTCCTTACTGGCTGGCAAAGTCGGAGTGGTTTTTGGCGTGGCGAACAAGCGGTCCATCGCTTGGGCGATTGCCCAGGCTTGGGCGCGAGCGGGGGCGACGCTCGCCTTCACCTATCAAGGCGAACGCCTCCGTGAGAACGTCGAGGAGCTGGCCGCCACCTTCGGCGCCGGCACGTTGACGTTGCCTTGCGACGTGACCCGTGACGAAGAGATTGCGGCGGTGTTTAGCGGGTTGCGGGAGAAATACGGCCGCCTGCATCTGCTGCTGCATTCGATCGCCTTCGCCCCGCGTGAGGCGCTCGAGGGCGAATTCATCAACACCAGTCGCGAAGCCTTTCGCATCGCGCACGATGTCAGCGCCTACTCTCTGGTGGCGCTGGCCCGGGCGGCCGCGCCCTTGATGGACGCCGGGGGCAGCATCCTCGGGTTGAGCTACTACGGCGCCGAGAAGGTGGTGCCGCATTACAACGTCATGGGGGTGGCCAAGGCGGCCCTCGAGGCTTGCACCCGTTACCTGGCCTACGACCTCGGCCCGCGCCAGATCCGCGTCAACTGCATTAGCGCGGGCCCCGTCAACACGGTCGCCGCACGCGGGATCGCCGGGTTCACCGAGATGCTCAAGCTCTACGAAGCCCGCGCCCCGCTCAAACGCAACGTCACGGCTGAGGAACTCGGCGCAACCGGCTTGTTCCTGGCCAGCGACGGCGCCGCCGCCATCACCGGCCAGGTCTTGTACGTCGATTGCGGCTACCAGATTATGGGGATGTGATGTATGGCCCCATCACGCGGTCTCGGCGCGGGTGCGGCGCCAAACGGCAAACCCAACCAACCCAAGGCCCGCCAGCAACGCGTACTCGTGCGGCTCCGGCACGACCGTGTTCAGCAGAGTGCTGCTGGCGGTCGTAGGTCCGGTGAGCCCGCCAATGGTGAACGGTGGGTCGGTCGACATATCCACCACTGCCCCCTCGAGGTTCGCGGTCGAGTCAAACTGATCGATCACCGTCCCGTTTGGCAGGATGATAAAGGACCGGTTCGCATCCCCCACTGCGTGGGTGGCCAAGGTGAACTTGATCTTGTCGTCCTCGCCGTTGCCATTAATGTCGCCGCCCAAGGGGATCTCGATGTTGAAATGGCCGATGTAAGGCGAGACCTCGGGAGGCGGCGCCAGACCGAAGTTGGGGAGGTCCTTGTTGAACATGGCCTGGTAGGACGATTGCATGCTGGCCGGGCCGTTGTCGAACAACGAGACACTCGCCCCGTCCGGCATGCCGGCGATGTTGCGCCCCGGCCGAGAGTCCACGTCCGTGACCGTGATGTCGAAGAAGACATCGAAGAAACTGTGCACGAAGAACGCCTGACCATGCAGCGCGTTTGGATCGATGGGAGGCGGTGGCCCCAGCCCTGGCTCCACGCGCGCACTGCTAAACTGCGCCTGGTACGCGATGACTTGGCCCAGGGTGGGTGGTCCGCTGGGGACCCGCTGCGACGACAGGGTGACCGTGACGCTGCTGTTCACCCAACCGTAGCCAGAAATGCTATCGCCAAGCGCGTTCCCGGGGTCGGACACCAGCGGCAATCCGACCGGCGGCCCGGTGAGGTTCAGGGAGGTGAGACTGGTGTCGAACTGCAGCCAGATCAACTCACTCGTACCTGCAGCGGCCAGGGGGGATAAGAACCCCACCAAGGCGCCGCACACGCCTGCTGTGAGGAAACGCCGCCGACTCGGTTTGCATGCAATCGTCGTCTTCATGGTCATCAGGCTTACTTGTAACACTATGGCGAGTACTAACAGATCCGACCGTCGTTGTCAACGCGTTTCTCCCGCGCCGGACTCGAACGCGCGCGTGGCGGCCTCGAGCCATTGGGCCTGGACGGGGTAGAGCTCACGCGGATCGATCTGCGGCAGGGCCGCTTGGGCTTCAAGCCGGTGTCCCCGCCGCCACTTCAACTCGAAGCGGGCCAGTCGGTATTGGGCGAGCTCGGCGGGCGGCAGGCGGTGGGGAGCCACGCGGTCGAGGAGCGCCTCGGCCTCGGCGAACCGGGCGTTGAGCAACAGAGCCCCGACGTGAGTGAGCGCCACCTCCGGGTCTTGGGGAAACCGGCGGAGGAGCTCGAACGATTGACTCACCGCCGCGTCGGCGTCGCGCCGGAGGATCACCAGCGTGCGGGTGTGGTGGCGCAGGGCCTGGGGATCGTCTGGGCGCAGGGCGCGCAGGCGGGCGGTGACGGGCCCGAGGTAGGCGCTGTTCTTCAGCGCTTGGGCACAGTGCAGCAGCGCCGTCAAATAGCTGGGGTCGCTCCAGCCATCGTCGCGGTGGGCCAGGAGAACCGGTTCCGCCCATGCGGCGGCGCCGAGCCGGAGCAGGCGCTCGGCCACTTTGAGAGCCAGGACGGGGTGCGGCACACCCAGCGTCGCCATTTGTTCAAAAGCCACATGGGCGGCGTCTGGCTGCCCCATCTCCCAGTCGGCCAAGCCTTCCAGATAGTAGCTATACCCGCCCCAGGTCAACATGACCTCGGGCTGCAGTCGCAGGCGCAGCGCCAGTTGCCGCAACTCGTCCCATTTGCGCCGCTGCATCAGGAGCTCGGCGCTGAGCTCGAGGACCTCGCCGCGGAACTCGTCGAGGTCGGCGAGGCGGGTCAGCATGTGCTCGGCTTGGTCCCAGAGGTCGAGCGCCATCTGCGCCCGGGCCAGGCGTAGGGCGTCGCCGCCGGACTTGGGAACCGGGCTGTTGCCTTGCGCGCGTCGGATGGCCTCGGTCTTCTGGCCTGAGGCCGCCAGCAGGAGCCAGAGGGAGGTGTGATGGCGCACGGTGGCGCGGCCGGTCTCCTCGAACTCGCGCAGGAGTTCCTCGCACGCCGGCAGATCCCGTTGTTGGGTGTGGATCATCCACTGCAAATCGCTTGCCAGTCGCGCCGTGTCCCTCTGCTGGCGCGCCGCTCGCACATGGTCCAGGGCCTTGCCCTGGAGGTCGGTGGGACCGAACACCGCCAGGAAAGCGACGCAGGCGAGCCGGAACTCGGGCTCGAGATCGGGCGCTTCCTGGTCGGCAAAGACCGACAACAACGCCCGTTGAAGCTCAGCGGACAATACCTGGTTGGTACCGACGCGCGCGGCGAACTCGGTCATTCGGCCCGCCTCGCACAACGCCATCAGGTGAAGGCGTTCGAGGGTAACCGGGTGGGGGCCAGGCAGGGGGCGCATCAGCCCCGGCACCTGCTCTCCCAGTCCGCAGGCCAGCCAAGTCCGGGCGACCAGTTCGACATCGGTCCGGTTGGTCGGGCTCAGCCGCAACAGCCACCCGGCGGCCTCCGTCGCCAGGTCGGCCAGGTCGGCCGGCGCGTCGCACCGGGCCATGGCCCGCAGGGTGTGCCGCAGCCAATCCGCGTTGCCGGGGTCGTTGCCCCAAGCCGAACGCCAACAGGACAGTGCCGCCCGGTGGTCGCCCGCGCCTTCGGCGTGCCGGGCTTGGCGCTCCAGCCGCCAGCCCTGCACCCGGTCCAGCAGGCTGATGCGCACCTCCGGCGCAAAGCCCGGCGGGGTCGAGCGCCAGACTCTCGGCAGGAGCACCGCGACCGCAACCGCACCCAGGCACAGGCTCAGGGCGACCAGCCGAAACCAGACACTCACCACCAACAACTGCAGCAGCGGCCAACCTTGCAGGGTACGGGTCAAGCGGCGTCGCGACCACCACCGGTGACGGCGTCTTTTCAGGACTGGTACTGGTTCGTTCACGGCCCGCGGCGCAGCCTCGATCTTCGAGGGAGCCGACCGGCTTCGCCGGTCGGCCCCTACGGTAGAGTCGCATCCGCGGGTGGGCAAGCCGCGACCCTTCGCGCTCATGGGGTACTCCGGGGCCAGTCCGACGGGGTCGCACACTAGTTCGCTGGCCAGCGGGGCCCCGGTCGGCTACCCTGCCTGTACCTATGCGATCCGGTCCTTCGCGCTCTTGGCGCCGTGTCTTGGGATGGTCTTGGCGGTGGTGTCGTCGCGGAGGCCTGTGGTGTTTCGGAGTGAGTGTGGTGGTCGCGGGGGCGGGGACACTCCGGGCACGCGGCGTTCCCGAGCCGATCGAGACCGGCGCGCAACAGGCATTCTACGACCCGTCCACCGTGCAGACCGTGCATTTGGAGATCAGCCCGGACAACCTGAACCGGCTGCAGGCGGCTTTACCGGAGCGGATTTTTGTGCCCGGCAGATTCCGTTGGGCCCGCCAGATTATCGAAGATGTCGGCATCCGCTACAAGGGCAACAGTTCGAGTCATCCGCGTTCGGACCTGAAGCGGAGTTACCTGATCAAGTTCTCCGAATACCGGAAAGGGCAACGCCTGTTTGGACTGCGGCGCGTGGCGTTGGACAATGGGATTCAGTTCGGCAGTCTGTTCAGCGAACGCCTGATTACGGATGTCTTGCGGGACTTGGGCGTGCCTGCTTCCCGCTGCAATTACGCCACCCTCTATCTCAATGGCCAATACCGGGGCGTGTACGTCAACGTCGAGCGCATCGACGAGTCCTTCCTGGACCGTCAATTCGGCGAGGCGACGGGGCCGCTGTTCAAGGTGGACGAGGGCGGGCCCGGGGCGGATTTGCAGTACTTGGGCGAGGATCTCCGGCCGTACCAGAAGACCTTCGAGCTGCAGTCCGAACCCACGGTGCCACCCTACGGCCGGCTGCTCGACTTCCTCCGCGCCTTGAACCGGCCGGCGGGAGGCGAAGCGCCCCTCGCCCTCGAGCGCTTGATCGACCTTGACGCTTTTCTCCAGACCATGGCGGTCCTGCTCTTGGCGGGCGCGTTCGATCAATACACCGGGTGGGGCCCGCACAATTACTACCTGTACCAACGGCCAACGGACCAGCGCTGGGTCTATCTGCCGTGGGATCTGGATGTGGGCTTCGCGGCGCAAGCCTTCGGCCGCGTGCCGGTGCTCGACGGTTGGCACGCGGCCTGGCCCGTACCCGTGCCCGGGCGGCCGTTGCTCGAGCGGATCGTGGCGGAGCCCACGCTGCTGGCGCGTTACCGCCAAGTCGCCGGCGCGGTCTTGGAGCAGCACTTCCGACCCGAGATCCTGATCCCGAAGTTGCGGGGCTTGTATGCGCAGATCCGCGAAGACCTCGCCCGCGACCCCTTCCCTCCACGCCGCGCCACTAACCCGGCTGACACCGGCTACGAGAGCATTCTCGCCTCGATGGAGGACTTCATCCGCCAACGCTACACCCTCGCCCGCGCACAACTCGTCGATCCTGGCCCGCGCCCCGCGCCAACGCCGCCGCCAGGCCCCCACGGACCTCCGCCGCACCCCGGCCGCCCGCCCGCCCCGGGGCCGCCTTCGGAAGATGCGCCGACCCAACTGCGGGTGGTGGCACAGGAGCCCGGCCGGGTCGAGTTGGGCTGGGTGGATCAGGCCACCGGCGAGGTCGCGTTCATCGTGCAGAAAGCCGTCGGGGCCGCCGGCGCGGAGTATGCCAACGCCCTCGGGTTGCCCGGCGAAAACCTTACGCGCGCCATCGACCACGACGTGCGGCCCGGAGCTACGTACCGCTACCGAGTCTATGCCATCTTCCCGACGCCGGAAGGGCCAAGAGGCACGGGCGTCTCGAACGCCGTCACCGTCACCATTCCCGCAGAACCTTAACGCGACGCCTTAACGCCACGCCGGCCCAACTCCCACCAGACCGGCACGGCCACGCGGCGGTACCCGCACCGCGGCGCCTTCAGCGCAGCAGCGGCACCCACCAGGTCACCGTCACCACGATCACCACGTAGCCGACCAGGTCCACCACGATCCCGTGCCGCAGCATCTGTGGCAGGGTCACACAGCCGGTGCCGTACACGATGGCGTTGGGCGGCGTCGACACGGGCAACATGAACGCCATGGACGCCCCCAGGCAGGCGCCCAACGCCGGTTGCAGCGAATCCACCCCCACTGCCTGGGCTACGGCGATGGCCACCGGCACGACCATCGTGGCCGAGGCCGTGTTCGAGGTGGTTTCGGTAAAGAGGATGGCCACCGCCGTGAACAACAGCGTCAGGGCGAATGGGGATTGGGCGTGTACGCCGCGGGCCAGGCCGCCGCCGATCCATTCACCCAGACCGGTACTGAAGATCAGGGCCCCCAAAGAAAGCCCGCCCCCAAACAACAGGATCGTCCCCCAGTCGATCTCCACCGCCTGGCGCCAACTCAGCGTGTATTCCCCCCGGCGCTCGGAGACCGGCAACAGGAACAGCAGCGTCCCCCCCAAGAGCGCCGCCACGCTCTCCGGCAGGCGCTGGTCCAACCAACGCGCCAAGGGGGCGTCCGGCCCGGTCGCAAGCACCACCACACCCGGTAGCAACCAGAGACTGACCGTCACCGCGAACGCGGCGATCACGTTCCGCTCGCCTCGGCTCAGTCGGCCCAGGCGCTCCCGTTCCTGCCGTATCCAAGCGCCGCTCCCGGCGAGCAAGCCGGGCGCCGCTGGACATACCGCGTGGAGGTAAAACACCAGGAACGCCACCAGCACGACCACGATCGGCAGCCCGAACAGCATCCACTCGAAGAATGAGACGCGGACCTCGAGGTAACGCTCGAGCATGCCTAAGCCGATCAGATTCGGCGGCGACCCCACCGGGGTGCCGAGCCCACCCAACGAGGCGCCGAAGGCGGCCACTAACATGAGCCCCGTGCCGAAGCGGACCTGAGTGAAGTGGATGGCCTGGCCCGTGTGAGCGCTTTGGCGATGTGCGATCTCGCTGAGGATGGCCAGGCCAATGGGACACATCATCGCCGCCGTCGTCGTGTTCGAAATCCACATCGACAGCCCCGCCGTGATCACGGCGAAAGCCACCAACACCCGGGCCGGGCTGGTCCCCACCCAACGCATCCCCAACACGCAAAACGCAATCCGCCGGTTCAACCCGTGCCGAAACATCGCCGCCGCTAACAAGAAACTCCCCAGGAATAGGAAGATGATCGGATCGGCAAAGGGCCCAAAGACCTCCTTAGCCGAGCCGAGCCCAGCCACCACACACAGCGCGGGTCCCAGCAGTGCTGTCACCGGCAGCGGCAGCGCCTCCGTCACCCAAAGCGTGATCACCAAGCCCACGATCGCCAGCAGCCGCTGCGCGGGCACGTCCAAGCCCGCTAAAGGCGCCCCCCACAACACCAACAACACCACCGGCCCGAGCACCAAACCGATTCGTTGGCGCTGCCGCCCCGGGCGCGGCTCGATCGCCGCTTCCGCTGGCGCCGCGGGCGTCGCCGAATGGGGTGATGAAGAGGTGGGCATGGAACCAGTTGCTTGAATTCCTTACTGTTGTGCGTGATCCCGCGCCATCATGCCATCATATAATCCGTTTCCTGCCGGGACCGGACCGCAACTCGAGGCATTGTCAGATCAAAACGAAACGGGGTTTGGTTCTGGATCGCGGCTTTCGCCATGCCCGCACCCTGCCCTCGCTTTCCGCCCATGACGCTGGCAACCTCCCGGCATGCCGACTCGGACTCGTCCACGGAACTACTGGCGCACGATCGGCGGTCTGGTGCTGATCCCAGCCGCCTGTTACCTCTGGCTGCGCTGGTTCGAGTACCGCCAGGTGTACCATCCCTCGGCCCGTTGGTGGGCCGATGGATCGGCCCTCGGGCAGCCGTGGGAAGACGTCCCGTTCGCCGCCGCCGATGGCCTGGCGCTGAGCGGCTGGTTCTTCCCGGCAGCGGCCGACTCGCCGCGGCGCCATTGGGCCGTGCTGGTGTGTCACGGCAACGGCGGCAACATCAGTCATCGCCTCGAACTGTACCGCGTCCTGCTCGAGACCGGCGTCGCGGTGTTCGCCTTCGATTACCGCGGCTACGGCCGCAGCGCGGGACGACCCAGCGAGCAGGGAACCTACGCCGACGCCGAAGGCGCCTTGGCGTGGCTGGCCGCGCGCGGGTTCGACACCCGCCGCGTGATCGCCTTCGGCGAGTCTTTGGGCGGCGGGGTGGCCGCCGAACTGGCCGCGCGCCAACCCCTCGGCGCCCTCATCCTGCAAAGTACCTTCACCAGCGTGCCGGACCTCGGCGCGGAGCTGTTCCCTTTCCTCCCCGTGCGCACCCTGAGCCGGATCGGTTACGACACCCGCGCGAAGCTCCCGCGCCTAGCGTTGCCCGTGTTGGTGATGCACAGCCGCAGTGACACGCTCGTCCCCTACGCCCACGCCGAGCGCAACTTCGCCGCGGCGCGCGAGCCCAAGCTCTTCTGGGAGTTGGCCGGGGATCATAACGAGCCCCTGGCGGCCGACCGCGCGAAGTTCCTGGCCGGCCTCGAGCGCTTCTGGCAGATGCTTCGAGAGTAAGGGCCGACTACCGCATCTCGAAGGGCAAGATCTGCAGCCGGTTCGCCATCTCGACGCTGAGCCGGCTGGTCTTCTGAATGCCGAGGTCGTCGCCCAGCTTGAGCGTTTGCGTCGGTTTGATCCCGCTGAGCACGACGCAGAACTCGTTGTTGGCCATGATCCCGAGCAGCTCGCCGGTCAACGCAAACACCAGATCGCCGCGGCTGGGAGAGAACTTCCCGAACAACCGGCGAAAGGCCCGGCGCTCCATGCGCACGTAGTTCGGGTGCTGGGCGCTGAGTTTGAACTCGGCCTCGCCGTAGTAGCCTTCTTTGGCGCCGACCAGCACGGCCTGCTGGTACTTCCCGGGCTCGCGCGCCAGGGGATAAGGCGTCACGCCGAGTCGAGCCACGCCGCTGCTATCGATCGGCGCGACCAACACCCGCGGGTCGAGCGTGACCAGGGCGATCTCCTTCACCGCCAGTTGGCGCCTGCCTTCGCTCAGGGCGCCGGTGAACTGTTCCCAGTCGTAGGCCTGATTCCAGACCGGCATGGGCGTATCCTCGACGTGGAACAGCGCGTAGATCTGAGCTCCGTCTTGGAAGAGCACCGTGTGGCTCTCCCGCTCGCGGGACACGTCAAACCCCAGCACCCCCGAGCGCCGCGCGGAAAGCCGCGCGGTGACGCGGTTGGTCAGGTACTGAGTGTAAATGGTGTTCGGCGCCAGGGGCCGGTTCTCGCGGATTTCCGTCGTCAACTCCGTCGAAGACTTGGCGATGTCGTCCATGCCCCGCGCCAGCACGGTGGCATGCTGTTGGATTTGCGCCTTCTCCTGCGTCAGGCTTTCCACCTGGACGCGGGTTTCTTGGAGTTGCTCGCGCACGATCGTGGCGGTGGTCTGAACCGCGGTCAACTGGGTCGCCAGCCGGCCCTTCTCCTGTTCGGCTTCCAGGCTAATGCGCTGGAGACTGGAGATCTGATCCTGCATCTGACGCGCTTCGTCCCGGCGCGCCGTCAACTCGCTCTGGAGGGCCGCCGCCTTGGCCTCCGAGATGCTCGCTTCGGTGGCGGACTGGGCGAGTTCGGTCTGGAGCTTGCGGGCGCTTTCCTCGGCCCGGGCTTGCGCCTCGCGTAAAGCGGCGAGTTGGTTGAGCGTTTGCTCCTGGGTCTTCTGCAGGCGCGCGCGTTCCTCGGCCAATTGTTGGGCGGTGGCGGTGGCGTTCTGGAGGTTCTCCTCGAATTTGGTGATTTCGCCGGCACGTTGGGCGAGGAGTTTCTCCCGCTCCGCCAGGCTGAGCTTGGCTTGTTCGAGGGCCTGCTGGAGTTGATCGCGGTTGGCACGCTCCTGCTCGAGCGCTTGTTTCATCACGTCGACCATGTCCTGCACGGTGCGCTGGTCCACGCCGCCGTCGGTTTGGGGCGCCGGCGTTTCCGCCGGCGGCAGGTCATCGAAGCGGGCCAGCGAAAGGAGGCTGATCAGGAGGAAGTCGCAGATGATGACAAGGACGGCCCGGCTCATACAGGGGACTGGGAGGCTTCGATGATAAGGGAGCGGCGATACGGCCGCACATGGACGATCTTCAAGATCGAGACAAAGAAGATCCCGAATAACGTCGAGGCGTAGGCGACCATCAGGCTGGGCTTGATGACGCCAATGGCGAGCAGGACCAAGGACAAGACCGTGCCGCCCAGCCCGATGTACAACCCGGCGTCGAACATCACCTCTTCGTTATCGAGCAGGCGCAACTTCAGGCTGCTCGAGACGTCCTGTTGCTTGATCTCCCGCAGTTTGATCAGACACAACACGTAGATGCCCCCCTGGATCAGGAAGAACACCGCCAGCGCCAGCCAAGTCATTTCAGTCATAACAGGTTCAATTGTGTTGGTAATTTGCTCCCGGATCGCCAAACTCGCTATCGGAAACTGCCAGTTCGGCGGAGTCACCCCCGCCTCGGCCTTCTGAGCCAGAAACGGTTCGCCCAACGCCGCCACCGCCACCAGAGTCATCAAGGCTACCGTCTGCTGCCGCATCGCATCGATGCCCCGCACCTCCAACTGCGGCGCGCTCGGCGTCGTCAACCCCCGCACCAAGTGCGAGCCGCCGCGCGCCAGGCAAAACACGGCGTCGAACCACAGCAAGTACTTCAGCAGCAACGCCAGCAGCGGCGCCGCATACGCTAGCCGCACCGTCAACCCCAGCCATTCCTTCGCCAGCGGCACCTGCAGCAGCGTTGCCCGCAACGCCGGCCGGTGAATCGGATCCCTCCGCCGCAACAACTCGCGCACCGCCCCAGCCCCCGCCCCCACACTGAACGCCAGGTCCCTTAACCCGCGCTCCCGATGTTGGGCGAGGTAAGCCGCAATCGGCTCCGCCGAACCGCTCAGGTGGACCGCCGCGAAAATCACCGCCAGGTTCTCCGGCGAGCCTAGCCCGAAGTGCACCAACTCGCGCAGCGTTCCGGGGTCGTTCACACTGGCCATCAACCGGGTCAATTGCACCCAGTCCAGCCGCCGCGCCAACGACAACAAATCCAGATACACCCCCTCCAGCGGCCCGCTGTCCTTGCCGCGGTTCGCCGCTGCCGCCAGGCTCTCCAGCTCGTCCCGGAACTGCAACGTCAAGTGGTCCGTCTGCGATAAGAGCCCCGTCAGTAAGATCGCCGAATCCAGCGCCTGACCCGAAGGGGTCCCTACCGGGGAGAACACTCGCGTCTGAGGCAACAGCCGATTCCGCAGCAGCTCCTGCACGCCGGGGCGACGCGATTTCTGCAGGAATTCGAGCACCGTAGCCCGCGCCGCGTCCGGCAACACCAAGTCGACCACCGTAGCCTCCTTCGTCGCTGGCACACCCGCCGAAGTCCCAATGATCTGCTGCAACACCGGGTCGGCGCCGCCTAACCAGTTCAGGTCCGGGTTCAAGCGGGCAAACGCCTCCGCTTGATTGGCCAGCTCCTGCCCTCGAGGCGCGTCAACCGCGTGGGCCGCCTTCGCCAACATCCGCGCCAACCCGAGCCGCTCCAGACTCAGTTGCTGAGTTGCCTCCGTCGCCAACGTCGCCCCGCCCACACCGGCGCGCGAAATCACCTCGGCATCGACCGCTCGGAGATACGCCGGCACCAGGGCCGCAGCCACCAGCACGACGAGGCCCAGGACAAAAAACAACACAACTCGCAACACGCGCATCTAGCTCCTGCGATCCATTGGCATTGGCATCATCGGATGCCGCAACCCTGCAATGATGCCTGGCCACAAGCAAGCCTTTTACTGGTCCACACTACCCACACCTTCTTTTACCCCACCCACCCCCCAAACAACCGGCAGGAGTCCGTCTCCACCCGATCCGCCAAGCTCTCACCGCGCTCGCCCAACACCTCCGCCAGCGAACTCATGGGTCCCGGACAGCCGCGGGCTCGAGCCACCCGGCGAGAGCGGCTGGCACCCAGAGCCCGTTCACGTACAGCGCCGCCAACACATCGTCCGCCGTAATCCCCCACCCCCCGGGCCACGCCTGGCTCTGCCGCACCGGCCACGGCTTGAGGATGTCGACGCACCGGAACGCCGCAAAGCCCGCCACCGCCAACAGCAGCGGCCGGCCCGAAAACAACGTCGCCGGGCTTAGCCACTCGCCGTTCTTGACCCAGACATAACCAATCCATCCGGCAAAACACAGCGGCAAGGCGGCCATCTCATCCAGCACCACCGACGCGGGATCTTTCTGCCCCAGCATCCGCTCCGCGGCGCCGCAACACCACACCGATAGCCCCACTCCAACCAGGCTGCCCGCCCCATACCACCACGGACTGCCCAGGGCCAGCAATAGCGCCAGCCAAAACATCCCCGCCAGACTGCCCACCGTCCCGGGCGCCCACGGCGAGAGCCCAGCCCCCAACCCCTGTGCCAAAGACAGTACCAACCGATCCATCGCCCCCCTCACGCCCGCGCCAGCATCCGGCGCGCAAACTCCGCAAACGAATCCGCCAGCACCCCGACCACCTGGACCTGGCGCTGGCTCGACGCGGCCTCGTAGTCGACCCGCACCACGGGCGCTTCATCCTCCGCGCCCAGCCGGTTGGCGTCGAAACCAACCGGGTCCGGGCTGCCCTCGGCCGGGCGCGCGAAAGGCAGATAACCCGCCGCCACAATGACCTTCGCCAACACCGGGTCCCGATCCAGCACGCACCCCAACTCATTCTCAACGGCCTGGCCCGTGTTCGCCAGGAACCGCAGACCGCCCGCACTGAACGAGGCGAACCGGTAGCGAGTGACCAAGGACCGGTACGCGGGTGGGAAACGGTGCCCCATGCGTTTCTCCAGTTTCTCCACCCAGGGACTCGCGCGGGTCCGTTGGATCTGCCAATAGAACAGCCCACCCGCATTGGGTCCGGCCAAGCGCAGCTCGGCCGGCACTTCGTCCGCCCATTCCGGCTCGACGCAGAGCAGGTTCACCTTCTGCACGAAGGCATCGATGAGCGCGTGAATCTGCACGTTGAACCGGCGCACCGTAGCAGAGCTCGCGCCGCGCGACAAGCCTCGCCCTGGGCGCTCACAGGTCGCGCAAGTAGAGCGTGCGGTTGTGCCAGAGGTACAGCCCGCCCGAGATCACGGTCAGCGCCACCGCCACCCACAAGGCGACCTGCGCGAACGTGGGCACCCACCACAGCAACAACCCCTGCAGCCCAGTCCACCATTCTCCCGCCGCGTCCATCACCAACAACGCGATCACTGCCGTGATCTGCGAGATCGTCTTGTGCTTGCCATACCCCTCGGCGGCCAGCACCACGGTCTTCGAGGCCGCCAGCAGGCGCAGCCCCGTAATCGCCAACTCCCGCGCCACGATGACCACCGCCATCCACGCGTGGACCACCACCGCGGGGGCTGGGTCCAACCCGCCGCGCCCCACCAGCGCGATGAACGCCGAGCAAATCAGGATCTTGTCCGCCAACGGATCCATCAGAATGCCGAAGTTGGTGCTCAAACCGCGCCGGCGCGCAATCGTGCCATCCAGAAAGTCCGTAATTCCCGCCACGCAGAAGACCACCAACGCCACCGTGTCGTTGAGCGGGAACTCGGCAAACACCACCCACAGAAAGACCACGGTCAACAGCAGGCGTGACACCGTCAGCTTGTTCGGCAAGTTCACGGCCGCTTTCTACCCCAAGCCGTCGCGTAAGGCAAAGGCCATCCCTGCGTCCCTGCCCCGCCGCGCAACCGGCGTGCGCTGCCTGCGCCCGTCTTGCAGTCTGGAGTTTATCGGAATGCCTCATCGTTACGTTCATACGGGTAACACCAACGTGATTTGCGTTCCCACCCCCAACCGCGAGCGGACCCGCGCGCGGCCTCCGTGCGCCTCGACAATCTTGGCCACCAAGGCCAAACCGAGCCCGGTCCCTTTGGGCTTGGTCGTGCTCAGCAACGAGGTGAACGCACGCCGCCGCTGTTCTTCCGTCATGCCCCCGCCCGTGTCGCGGAAGCTCACGCTGACATGGGTGGCTGCCGCCGATTTCCGACTCAGCCGCACCGGGCGCGTGACGATCGTCAGCGTGCCGCCCTGCGGCATCGCCTCGACGGCGTTGAGGGTCAGATTCAGAAAGGCCTGCTCGAGTTGAGTGGCATCGGCACGGATGAGCGGGAGCTCTGCCCCCAACCGGCATTCCAGCACCACCTGCTGTTGGCGGAGCTTGTGGCGCGTCAGCAACGTCAGGTCGTCAATCAATCGGTTCACCTGAACCTGCGCCGGCTTGGGCTCCGTGCTCCGGGCGAAATCCAGCACCCGCTCCACCAACCGGTTGAGCTGGTCCATCTTCTCCCCCATGACTTGGGCGTCGCGGTTGCGGGGGTCCCCATCCCCAAACCGCAGGTCCAACGAGTGGTACAACAGTTTCATCACCGCGAGCGGATTGCGTATCTCGTGCGCCACTTCGGCCGCCAAGAGGCCCAGCGCCGATAGCCGCTCGGCCTGCCGCAGTTGCTCCTCCGCATTCACCACCCGCTCGTAGAGCCTCGCCTTCTCGATGGCGATCGCCGAGAGCTCGGCCAGGGCCGTCAAGATCCGGATCTCCTCGTTCGAGAAGCTGTGGGGGTCGCCCGTGTAGACGTTCAATGTCCCGATCGCCTGACTCCGAAACACCAGCGGCACGCTCAGCAACGAGACCAACCCCTCCTGCCGAGCCACCTCGACGCTCTGGTAGCGACTCGACGTCTGGACGTTCTCGACCTGAAGCGACTTCTTGCGGCGGACGACCGTCCCTAACAGGCTGTCCACCAACGCCAATCGCGGCCTGGCCAGGTACGCCGACCCAGCGCCCGAGTGCGCCCGCAGATCGAGCCATTCGCCAGTCTCGTCCACCAGCCGAACCGAGGCCAACCGCGCGTTCATGAGGGCCGCCGCCTCGCGCGTAATCCCTTGCAGCGCCTCGTCTAGGTTCAGAGCGGAGTTGATGGTTTGGCTCACGCTCGCCAGCGACTCGAAGAGCCGCACTTTGAGGCGCAGTTGCTCGTAGAGCCAGGTGTGCCGAATGACCACAGCCGCCTGACTGGCCAACTCCTCGAGCAGTTGCTGGTCCTCCACGCTGAAGGCCTCCGCACGGTCGGCATCCACGTTGATCACCCCCCGCACCTCCCCGTTCACCACCACCGGCACTGCCAACTCCGAACGAACCTCCGGCCGAACCATGATGTAGCGCGCGTCTTGCCGCACGTCGCCAACGCGCGCCGCTTGCCCCGTGCGCGCCACCCAGCCCGTCACCCCTTCACCCACTCGCAAGCGCAGCTCGTGCGCCCGGCTAGGGAGCCCGTGCGCGGCCTGGATCTCGAGGAAATCCGTCGTGGGATTGACGAGGACCACCGACCCGCTGGCGGCGCGCATGAGGCGCACCGCCTCGCGCAGAATCAGCCGGAGCGCCTCCTCCGGCTCGAGCGTCGAGTGGATGACCTGGCTGACCTGGTATAACAAGGCCAGTCGCTCGCAGCGCGCGCGCAGTTCCGCCAACTCATCCGCCACGCCCGCCAGTTAACCAGGCGGCACCCTCCGCGCAAACTCCAAAGGCAAAGCCCCACGGCCGTTGGCTCACCCCCTCGCTCTCTCGCTCTCGCTCTCGCGGCCTTGGATTCGGGCACCCACCCGGGACCGACCGGCGCCGAGCGCTTTAGCTTCGGCGCTAGCCGCCAGCGCCAGGGACCTGAGCGACGTCAAACATGTCAACAACTATAAATCCGAAGATTTATTTGCTATACCAGATGGGTTGTCAACAATTATAAATCTGTCGATTTATGACTCACAGTCCGACCGACCGCCATCGGTCCGGGCATGGCACGCTGGACGCGGCGTAAGCGACGTCAACCATGACCAATTGGTCAGTAACCGATCGGTTGAGGCTCACGAGTCGCCGAGACGGACGACCAGTCGGCGGCAGGCGCGCAGTCCCCTGCGCGCCGCAACCCACTGAAGACCTGCAAGGCAAGGCAGGGCAATGGCGAGCCCCTACGGCGGAACTCCGATGCAAAAGAGGTGCCGGTCGCTTCGGATGAAGATCTGGCCACGGCTCAGGGCCGGCGAGGCAAAGCACCTCTCCCCCAGCTCGTTGCGAGCTACCGGCATGTACTCGGGACCCGGCCGCACCACCGTCGTCACGCCTTCGTCGCTCAGGAAGTACACCAACCCACCCGCCGAGACCAACGAGGCGTGGTGTTCTCCCAGTTTCTCCTGCCAGAGCAACTTGCCCGTTCCCACCTCGAAGGCACAGGCGTAGCCGGGATCGGAGACGATGAGGAAATAGTCGCCGACCACGATCGGCGAGGGCACATAAGCGACGTAGGAGGCGCGGTTGTGCCGCCACGCAATGTGGGTGCGCGTCACGTTGCCGAGGCCGTCGGGTCGGATCGCCAGCAGGTGATGCTCCGGATAGCCCCCCGTCATGAAGAACAACTCGACCCCCGGATGGTAAACCAGCGACGCCACAAACTGCTCGGTCGGGCCGTCGATGATCCAGTGCAGCCCGCCGTCACGCGGGTCATAACTCGCCACGCAGAGCGAGCCGGCCAACACCATCTGCGTCCGCCCCGCCGCCTCGAACAGCGTCGGCACGCAATAGCTGCGTGTGTGGTTCGGGCGGGCCACGCGCCACAGCTCGCGCCCGTCGCTCCGGGCCAAGGCCACCAGGTAACCGTTGCCGTCGTGGTCGCCGTTCAGGATCACTTTGTCCTGAAACAGCACCGGCGAACTGCAGAAACCGTGCATGCTCTTGAACTCCCCCGGCCGCACCACCCAGCGCGCGCGCCCGGAGAAGTCGTAGGCCGCCACCAACATTTGTTGCACCTCCAAAAAGGCCACATAAACCAATTCGCCGTCCGTGGCCGGCGTGCTCGAGGCATGGCTGTTGAGCGTGTGCTTCCGCTCCAGCGGGGCTTTGACCACCGTCTCCTGCCAGAGCAACCGCCCCGTCGCGCGCTCGTAGCTCAGGAGCACGCGCTCCTCGAGCTCCGGCAGGGCACTCGCCGTGAAGACGCGCTCGCCCGAAACGATCGGCGAGGCGTGGCCTTGGCCAGGCACCGGCACCTTCCAGGCCACCCGGCTGGTGGCACTCCAGTGTACCGGTAGATTGGTTTCCAGGCTGGTGCCGTCGCCGCGTGGGCCGCGCCAGGCCGGCCAATCCTCGGCCCACAAGCCGGCCGCCAACCCCACGGACAAACAAAGCTTGGTCGCTGTCGCGTTCATCTGCCGTTCCTGTACCCCACGCGCGCGCATGCGGCGCTTCCGCACTCTCACGACCGGCCCGACCGGCCACAAGCTCTTTCGTCCGCTAGCTCAGGCCGACGGGGGCGAAGGCTCGGCATCAGCGGCCATGGGGGGCGCCGCGCCAATCACCGCCTCGTCGAAGGTCGCTTGCACCGCCTGGCCGGGAGCCACCACGAGGAAATCCTTCGGATCCCATTCCCCGGCCAGCCAGCGCTCGAGCAAGTCGAGGTCGCCCGCCAGGCGCTCGAATTGCCAGGCCCGGTCGGCACAGATCTGCCGGACTTGGTCTTCCAGGCGCAACGGTTGGGCGAACTCGAAGTCAATCAGCGTGCCGTGCGTGTAGTGTTGCGACCACTTGGCCATCACGTCCTGGAGGTAACGCGCCTGGTCCTCCCCGTACTTCCGCACCCACTCCTCGAAGGCCTGCTGTTGCCCCGCCGCCGTTTGCGCCGGCATGAACCCGCCGTCCCCGGTCGTCGCGGGGTCGCCCCGCCGCCGCCGGCACTCGAGCCAGCCACTGGTGAAATAATACGTCCCGGGACGATCGGTGAAACACTGCTGGTAACGCTCCTTCGAGCCGAGGAAGAAGGTGATGCAGTCGTGCGCCCGCGGAATCACCAGCCGCGTGTGCGGGGGTCGGAGCCCGACCAGGATGTTGCTGCACAGGCCGTAGCCGAGCAGGATCGCGTCATAGCGGCCGGCGGGCACGGTCTCCAGCCGCTTCTGGATCTCCGCCCGCCCCAGCGCCGGAGTGTCGTGGTGGCCCTGCGTCAGAAACTCCAAGTCCACCAGGTGTGGCGTCCGCGCCGCCACCTGACAGATCTCCCGCAACGCAATCTCGCAGGCGATGACTTTGAAGAACATGATCCCAGTTGCTCGGCTCCCCAACCCTGCGCTCCCAGGCCCGCCGCACCCCCGCCCAGCGCCGCCTACCGCCGCAGGACCGGATCAATCGCGCCGCGCGACCCAGGCGATGGCCTGGGCCAGTAAACGGCGGTAACTGGGATTCTCGTAGGCGAGATGGTCGTGGCCGAGTTGGATGTAAATGACACGCGCGGCCTCGTAAGTCTTGGCCCAGGCGATCGTCCGGCCGCTGGTGGGCTCCTCCGTGGTCAGCAAGGCATGGGCATGGGGACTGTCCTGGAACCCGCCGTAGGTCTCGTCCTCGATCTCGAAATCCGTCAGGCCACGCGTGACCGGGTGCTGGGGGTTGGCAATCTTGACTTGGAACTTCACGCCGTGCTTGTAGGTCGAGCCCGGCTTTTCCACCTCGCCGTCCAGCCATTTCTTGAGGTGGTATTTGCCGCCGATGATCCGGGCGTACTCGGGCCAGTCCTGGTACGAAGCGAGCGCATGGTGGAGCGCCACCAGGCCCTTGCCCTCCTTGAGGCGCGCCACCCAGTCCGCTTTGGCCTCGTCGCTGATCTCCTGCCACATGTCGTACAGGACGAGCACATCCCACGGTGGCGCGGCGCCGGCCTTCAGGGCCTCCTGCGCTTTGGGATGGGCGGCGACCTCAAACGTGATGGCGTCGTTGTCTTTGAAGATCTGCAGGAACTGGTTGGTCTCGAACCCGTGGCCGCCGTGAACGACCAAAACGCGGATCTTGGCGGGAGGGTCGGCGCTCCAAGCGCGAGGCGCGCTGGCCGCTAGGCCGAGCGCGGCAATCAAGGCTAAGGGAATCAGGGCGAGCTTCATTTCACAGACAGTTGGCGTTCAGCAAAGCTAGCGTCGAGTTCAAGTTGACAGCGGTTGGTTTGTGCCATTGTTCACCCCCTGTCAATGTCAATGGTGACCTTCCCCCCGGTCCCTCGGCGTCGTCCCCCCAGTCTGCTCCGGCGCCGGCCCCGTAGGAGTCTCCGCCGCCAGGCGTCGGTTCAGTTGGCGCCAGGCCGCCAGGGAACGGGCCAGGTGCACCCGGGCGTCGCCGGGGATGCCATAACATTGCAGCCCGATCGGACCGGCGTAGCCCACCTCTCGCAAGACCCGCAACAGACCGAGTTGATCGAACGTGCCCGTGTCGAGCGGCACAATCCAACGGCCCTGGCCCGACCGGATCGCCTCACCGCGGTCCGAGCCGTTGATGCTGACCGCATAAAGATGCCGCCCCGCCGCCCGCAACTGCGGGCCCAAATCCACTTCCTCCTCGACCTTAAGCCAGTGGCAAAGGTTGAACATGACCCCCACATTCGGACGTGCCACCTGGTCCGCCACCCGAACGGCGTCCGTCAACCGCTCCAGCCAATCGCCCGTATGAGGGTAGAGCGCTAGCTTCACCCCGTGCGGCCGAGCCAACTCGGCCAGCTCCCGCACTACCTCGACCGCCCGCGGGTCGCGCGCCGCGTCCGAAGCCTTGCCACCGCTCACCAGCAACGCGAGCATCGTGTCGCGCCCCGCCAGCCAAGGCAGCACCTCCCGCACCCGCGGGTCATAGGGCGTCTGGGCCTCGGGTCCAATGTCCACACGCAGGTACACCTGGAACAACCTCAGCCCGGCGGCCTCCAGCGTGGCCAAGCGCTCCCGCAGGTCGTCCAACCACAAGTGCCCGGCGCCGTCATAGCCGAGTTCCTTCAACAGCGCCGCTTGCTCCGCCAACGACCGCTTCCGCGCGTCGTGGGTGTCCATGCAAAAAGCGAAGAAAGCCGGCGCCCAGCCAGGCTGATCAGCCGGGCGGGGTGCGGCACCCGCCGGCCGTGCCCCTGAGGGTTGACCATCGAGCGCGGAGATCCCCGGCGCGACGACGCAGGCCACGCTGGCAGCCAGCACCGCCAGCCAACGCCACCCGCCCGGCGCCAAACGACCCGAGCCACCGCCTCTCGTTGGCCATGCCGGCTGTCGATACTGGTGCCTGCCGCGATTCACGTGCAATCCTCCCCGCCTAGCTCTTCGCCTCGCGCAGGTCCGGCTCCAGACGCTTGGCTTCCTTGAGCAAGCCCGCCCAGGTGACTTCCCCGCCGCGGTAGGCTGCCTCACGCCCCAAGATGGCCGTCAGATTGGACCGAACCGAGGGCGCCACCGTCGGATTATCGTACCGGCCCGTGGTGATGAACTGGTGGAATTCGCGGATGTTCGTCTGCGCCCCCGTGGTGTAGAGGTTGCCCACGCTCCCGCCAGGAAACGGTTCGTTGCCCCGGATCCAGACCTGGCCGAAATAGTCCGTATAGATGTACCCCTCCGACCCGTAAATCCGCGCGGTGATCTCGTCGCGCATTTCCGGGATGGTCTGAATGCAGGTAAACGAGAGCGGCACGTCGTTCGCAAACCAGTAGTTCACGGCGAAGTGGTCCCAGATACTCCCCGCCGGCCGCAGCTTCCGCCCGCCCATCCCCACCGCGCGAACCGGATCCGCATCGAGAATCCAGGTCGCCACGTCCAGCGCATGAATGGCCTGTTCCACAATGAAGTCGCCCGACAACTCGACCACGTAATACCAACTCCGTAACCGCCCCTCCGCCGTCGCCGGCGGCGTGCCGCGCCCGCCCCCCGCCCAGGGATAGTGGGCCTCGCCCAGCACCAACTTGCCCAGGTCCCCCCGCCGCACCCGGCGCAGCGCCTCGCGGTACAACTCGTGCGCGCGCGTCTGGAAATCGACCAGGAAAACCAGCTTCTTCGCAGTCGCCTGCCGCCCCGCCTCGGCGATCGTCTCACAGCCCGGCACATCCACCGCGATGGGCTTGGCCACGAACACGTGTTTGCCCGCCTCGACCGCCGCCCAGGATTCTTCGGGGTGAAAATACGGCGGCGTCTCGATGACCACCGCGTCGAGTTTGCCCTCGAGGAGCCGCCGGTAGCCCGCTAAACCCGTGTACCGGCGGTCCGCGGCAATCCCGTATTTCTCGCCCACGGCATCCACGCGATCCTGGAAGTAGTCGGCACACGCCACCCACCGGTACAGCCCCGTCTGGGCGAAGAGCTCCGCAATCCAACGCCCACGACCCCCGCAGCCGATCAGCCCCAACTCGAGCACCGCGTTGGCCTCGGCTCCGAACACCGCCGCCGACTCGAGCACCGTCAACGTGGTGGCCGTCGCGGCGGCCGTCTTAGCCAGAAAAGCCCGGCGCGGAAGCCGCCCAGGCGAAGGGGGATGGGGCGTGTTCATGGAAGTGTCAGCAGCCTCTGTCTCGGGCGGAGGGCAAACTTTGCTCGCCCTCGTTGCGCACCCGCTCGCGCGCCGCGCGCGGCCCGCGATCTGGACAGCATTGCCTGCACCGGCCCAGCGTTACTCCTTAACCCAGCCTGTCAAGCCGCAACCGCCAACGCACGCAAGCTGGGGGCTGGCGGATTGGCGCGGCCTGAGGTAAAGTTGCCGCCCTAAACAAAATGAAACCTCGATCTCGATCCATGAAGCGACTCTCCCCCTCCACCGACTCTGCCCCTCATCCCCGTGTTCTCGCGGGTTTGGCCTGGTTGTCCGGGTTGCTGCTGCTCAGCGGGCCGGCGCAGGCGCAACAGGCTGGGGGCGACCTACGGAGCAAGATACCGGAACTGCGAACTCAGGCGAAGGATGTCCTGGGGCCGATCCCGGACAAGATGCCGGGCAGCGACCGGGACACGCCCGAACTGATTGCGCTCGGCAAGGAACTGTATTTCGACAAGCGCCTCTCGGTGAACGACACGCAATCCTGCAACACCTGCCATGTGCTGGACGATCAGAAAGGGGGCGTGGATAACGAACCCACCTCGGAGGGGGCGTTCGGGAAGCGCGGCGACCGCAACTCGCCCACGGTGCTGAATGCCGGTTTCCATTTTGCTCAGTTCTGGGACGGGCGCGCCTCGAACCTGGTCGAGCAGGCGAAGGGCCCGATACTGAACCCAGTCGAGATGGCCATGCCGAGCGAGGCAGAGGTGGTGAAAAAGCTCAGTGAGATTGCGAGCTATCGGCGGCTGTTCAGTCGAGCGTTTCCGAATGTCGCCCAGCCGATCGCCTACGATCGCCTGGCCGAGGCCATTGCCGCCTTCGAGCGCACTCTCATCACGCGCGACCGGTTCGACGATTTCCAGAAGGGCAGCGACCAGGCCCTGAACGAGCTCGAACTGCGCGGACTGGAATTGTTCCTGACGGCGGGTTGCCTGACCTGTCACATGGGCCCCGTGCTCGGCGGGACGACCTACCAGAAGCTCGGGCTCATTCACCCGTACAACACGACCGACAAGGGCCGCTTCACCGTCACGCAGAACGAAGACGACCTCCAGAAGTTCAAGGTGCCCACGCTCCGCAACATCGCGCTGACAGGCCCCTACTTCCACGACGGCAAACAGGCCACCCTCCGGGAAGCGGTCCAAGCCATGGCCTATCATCAACTCGACCGCCGCTTGACCGAGCCGGAAACGGACGCCCTGGTCGCGTTCATGAACACCCTGACCGACAAGGCCCGCGTACCGAAGCGTTAGCCGGACCCGTTCGGCGCTCTGAATTGGGTCGACACCCGCAGCGGCGCGGCCTATAGAATCGCGCCCATGACCTCGCGCGAACGGGTGTTGGCGGCGCTGAACCATCAGGAGGCGGACCGGGTACCGGTCGATTTGTCCGGACACCGCTCCTCGGGGATTGCCGCGATGGCCTATGCGCGTCTGCGCCAGCATCTGGGCCTCGAACCGCGGCCCATCCGCGTCTACGACCCGGTCCAGCAATTGGCGATTGTGGACGAGGACGTCCTGAGCCGGTTCGGTGTGGACACGGTCGAGCTCGGGCGCGCGTTTGCGCAGCAAGACGAGCATTGGCAAGACTGGGTGCTGCCGGACGGAACGCCCTGCCAAATGCCGGCCTGGGTGAAGCTCGAACGCGAGACCGGCCGGTGGGTGATTCGGTCGGGCTCGGGCCGGGTCATCGCGCAGATGCCCGATGGGGTGTTGTACTTCGAGCAGACCCATTGGCCGTTCGCCGAGAGCGACGACCTCGATCGACTGAGCGACGACCTCGGGGAGAGCATGTGGACGGCCATCGCGTCGCCGCCTGGACCGCTGGTGGCCGGACCCGGGGGCGCCCGAGTGCTTGCCGAAGGCGCACGTCAGCTCCGGCAGCGAACCGACCGGGCCATCCTGGGGTTGTTTGGGGGCAACCTGTTGGAGATGGGCCAATTCTTCTACCGTAACGACGGCTTTCTCATGCTGTTGGCCGCCCGGCCAAAACGCGCCCACGAGTTCTTGGATCGAGTGGTCGAACTGCATCGGGCGAACCTGGAGCGTTTCTTGGGAGCCGTGGGCGAGCACATTGACATCATTGTCTTTGGGGACGACTTGGGCATGCAGAACGGGCCGCAAATCTCGCCCAAGATGTACCGTGAGTTTTTCTTCCCGCGCGAGCGGTTCTTGTGGCAGCGCGTGAAGGCCCTCGCCCCGCGCCTGAAGATCATGCTGCACTGTTGCGGTGGCGTGCGCGAGTTGTTTCCGGGATTGATCGAGGCCGGGCTCGAGGCCATCAACCCGGTTCAGATCACCTGCCGAGGCATGGCCGCGCAGGAACTCAAGACCGAGTTCGGCCGCTACATGACGTTCTGGGGCGGCGGGTGCGATACGCGCGAGCTGCTCAGCCACGCCAGCCCGGCGCAAGTGGACGAGCATGTTCGGCGCCAGGTCGAAATCCTCAAACCCGGCGGCGGCTTCGTTTTTCAGCAGGTGCACAATATCCTGGCCGATGTCCCCCCGGCCAACGTGGTGGCCATGTACGACGCTGTGCTCGCCGCCGGGACCTACGCCGCCGCCCAACCGACCCCACCCCGATGAACTCAGCACCCCGACGCGACTTCCTTAAGACCACTGGCACACTCCTGGCAGGAGTCGCCACGATGGGACCCCTGCCCAAGGCCCGACCGGCTGGCGCCCCGGACCGGATGGGCGTGGGCATGATTGGGCCAGGCGGGCACGGTTCGAGTTTGCTGCGCTCCTTTGCGGCACAACCGGATGTCCGCGTGCTGTGGGTTTGCGATCCGGACGCCCAACGGCTCCAGGCCGCCGCGCAAGCGGTCGCTGCGGCCACGGGCCACACGCCACGCACCACGGCCGACCTCCGCCACGTGCTCGAGGATCGCGCGGTCGGCGCGGTGGTCATCGCTACGCCGGATCATTGGCACGCGCCCGCCACGCTGCTGGCCTGCGAGGCGGGCAAGCATGTGTATGTCGAAAAGCCGTGCGCACACAATCTGCGCGAAGGCCGCCTGATGGTCGAGGCCGCTCGGCGCACCGGGCGCGTGGTCCAGGTGGGGACACAAAGCCGCAGCGCAGAGCACGTGCACCAAGCGATGGCCTTGTTGCGCGAGGGAGCCATCGGCGAGGTGTTGGTGGCTAAGGCCTGGAACAGCCAGCGCCGACGCAACATCGGCAAGGTGCCCCCCAGCTCGCCGCCCGCCCACCTCGACTTCGACCTCTGGCTCGGGCCTGCCCCCGCGGTGCCGTACCAGGCCAACCTCCTCCACGGTACCTGGCGCTGGTTCCAGGCGTTTGGCACCGGCGACATCGGCAACGACGGCGTGCACGACTTGGACCTGGCGCGATGGGGGTTGGGTGTCGAAACCCACCCGAGTGCAATTGCCGCCCTGGGGGGCAAGTACTTCTTCGACGACGACCAGCAATTCCCCGACACGCAATCTGTGGTCTACGAGTACGCGGCGGCGGGCGGGCGCACGCGGCAATTGCTCTTCGAGCAGCGGATCTGGTCGCCTTACGTCCAGGAAGGGCACGAGAATGGCAACGCCTTCTACGGCACCGAAGGCATGCTCATTCTGGGCAAGCAGAGCGGTTGGCAACTCTTCGGCCCGCGCAATGCGCTGCGTCAAGAAGTCCGAGGCGGAATTGACCTCGGCCGGCACATCCGCAACTTCCTCGACTGTGCCCGGAGCGGGGCCCGGCCCCGCGCGGACATCGAGGTGGGCCATCTGTCGAGCGCGCTCAGTCACCTAGGAAACCTCGCCACGAGGATCGGCCGCGTGATCCGCTTCGATCCTGCCCAGGAAACGGTCTTGAGCGATCCCGAGGCGGCGCGCGGCCTGCGCCGGGAGTACCGGCCCGGTCACTGGGCGGTGCCGGCAGGCGTATCGGACGGCGGGCGCGCTTAGCGGTTAGGGCGGCGGCTGCCGCTGAGCGAACTCCGTGTTCAACTTGCGGAGGCGCTGCGACATGGTCTGCACCAGGCGGTATGCGAGCGAGGGATCCGCGTGCACGCGGCGCAAGAAGGTCTTCTTGTCGACGGTCAGAACGGTGGCTTCGTCGACCGCCCGCACGGTGGCGGAGCGGACCTCGCGCTCGAACAAGGCCATCTCCCCGAAGAAATCCCCAGGGCCGATTACGGCGAGGCGCACCGGGCCACTGCCCTGTTCTTGCACGACCTCGACCTGGCCGTCTTGCACCACGTACATGCAATCGCCCGTGTCGCCCTGGTGGACGATGACTTCGCCCGGCCGATAGGTTTTGCCCAAACTCCCAGCACTCATAAGACTTAGTCCTTTCTCGCAGGTTCACGCCGCGGCCAGTTCCCGGCCAAGGTCGAACCGATCAAGCGGCCGATGTACGCCGGGTGCATCGTGCCAAGGAGAATCTCCCCATACGGCGCGCTGCCGGTGAACGTATTCCACAAGACTTCACTCATCCGGCGCACCCGCCCCGCATGCGCCTGTTCCCGCCGCACCATGTCCAAGACGCCCCGGCGGGCGAAGCGCCACTTCTGGATCAGGCGCGTGACGGCGAACACCAGCCGGCCCAACCGATTGTCGCGCGCCAGCGACCGGCATGCGGGCCAGAAATGGCGGCGGAAATCCTCGCGCCCAATCCCCTGAAAGACCGCCGTTACCGCCGCCGCTTTCGCCGTCCGGTACGCCGCGCCGATGCCGTCTTTGTACAGCCGGCTGACGCCGCAATCCCCCAGGAACACCAACCGGTCCGCGTACGGCTCGCTCGCCCCGCCCACATTGATGCGCGGCGAACAATGACAGCTCTCCTTCGGCCCTGACCAGTCCGGCGGCAAACATGCCCGCACGGGCGCCGCCCCAAAAAACGCCCTCACCAGGTCCTCGTCGATGTTCTGACCCAACAGACAGAAGGTCACATAGTCCCCCTTCGGGATCAGCGCCGCAAACTCCAGCCGGGGAATGTTCAGCAGGAACACGTGCATCGCATGGCCAAAGTACTGGGCGATTCGCTCCCGGCCCAAATGCAGCTCGCTGATGTAGGTCTTGGCCGTCGCGGGCGGGCGGTAGGAACCATTGCCCTTGCCCGCCTCGAAGAGCTTGATCGACGCCGAGTTCACACCGCACGCCACGGCGAGTAAGTCATAGCCCTGGCTCGCCCCGTTCCGCACCCGGAGCTGTGGCCGTCCCGCCTGCCATTCCACGTCCTCGACGCGACCCCGGACAACCCGAGCCCCTTTTTGGGCCGCCAACTCGAGCAGATAGCCGTCGAAGCTCTGCCAATCCGCCGCCTGCAAACCCCGCGGCCCGGCGCCTCGATGCACCGCGCCGATCCGCATCTCGAGCCGAGGGGTCTCGAGCCGGACGGTCCCGACGTCCATGTGCAACACGTAAGCGTCAATCCCCCGCGTGATGACGGTGGGAGGCAGCCGAATACCTTCCGCCGCCAGCGTCTGGACGAGCGACTCCGAGATAATGCCGCCGCACATGTTGCACCCGGCCGGGCCCGGCACCGAGTAGTCCTTCGACTCGTAGAGGTCGAGCTCTAGGCGCGTGCCCACGCGCGCAGCCAGATCGAGCAAGAAATAGCTGAAGAAGCTCCCCGCCGGGCCGCCCCCCATGACTCCCACACGCGAGCCGTCCTCGAGTTCCAGCCGGCCTGCCGTGCATTCAGCCGGTGTCTCTTCGCCCGCCTGGACCGGAATTGTGCTCATGACCAGTGTCCCGTATGCTGGCCGGGCCGGCGCCAAGACTGTCTCCCGTCGCCCGAGTCTGCGCGTCACGCCCGCCCCTTTCGGCGCTCATTCTCTCTCCACGCGACACCGCCCCCCCCGGGGCGCCAGGGGTAAGGCAGAGCAGGCTTGCCGCGAGGTTATTGAAAAGCTACTGATGACTTTTGACCAGCGCCCAGGACGATGTCAAGGCGGCCGAACGGGTCGCCTCGGCCGGCGCCTTACGTCGTGAATCCATGAACTCGCTCGCTACCCTCGCCGACCAACTCCGACGCAACCCAGCTTTGCAGGAACTCGAGGAAGGCACGTTGCGCGCGTTGGCCGCGCGGCTCGAGGCAGTGGCCTTCGCCCCGGGCGAGGTCATCTGCCGCGAAGGCGAGGTGGGCGACCGCATGTTCCTGATCGCGGCAGGCGAGGTGTCCGTCCTCAAGACCGGCGAGCGCGGGGAGTTCGTCGAGATCACCGTGTTACGCGCAGGGGACCTAGCGGGCGAACTGAGCCTGATCGGCCCGACCGTCCGCTCGGCCACCCTCCGCGCGCGAGGAGAAGCCCAACTCTGGGTGTTGAGCCACGAGGCCTGCCACCGCCTGCTCGCTGAACATCCGCCACTGGCGCGCGCGCTCCTGGCGCACTTGGGCCGGCACTTGCGCCGCGAGACCTCCACCGTGGCGCGGTTACTGGCCCAGGACGCCGACCGCCGGTTCAAGGTGGTTTGCTTCGACACCAAACCCTACATCGAGGCCGTCTTTCGCGAGCGCAACCACGAGCATTTCTCCCTCCGCTTTATCGAGGCGCGCCTGACCCTCGAGACCGTCTCCCTCGCGGCCGGGGCCAACGGCGTGTGCGCGTTCGTCAACGACACGCTCGACGCATCCGTGCTCGAGGAGTTGAGTGAGTTGGGAGTGGGGATTGTCGCCCTGCGCTGCGTCGGTTACGACAACGTGGACCTGGCCGCCTGCGCCCGCCACGGCTTGGCCGTCACGCGCGTTCCCACCTACTCGCCTCACGCGGTCGCCGAACACGCGGTCGCACTCATGTTGACCCTGAACCGGCGCACCCACCGCGCCCATAACCGTGTCCGGGAAGGCAACTTCTCCCTGAGCGGCCTGGTCGGATTCGACCTTTACCAGAAGACGGCTGGGATTATCGGCACCGGCCAGATTGGCCAATGCACGCTGCGCATCCTGGCCGGATTCGGCTGCCGACTGCTCGCCTATGACCTATACCCTAACCCGGCCTTGACGGCGGAGACCGGCGTCCAGTTCGTGCCCCTGCCGGATTTGCTGGCGCGCGCGGACATCGTCAGCGTCCACGCGCCGCTGACCCCGCAGTCAAGGCACCTCATCAACGCCGCCGCTATCCAACAAATGAAGCCGGGGGTGATGCTCATCAACACCAGCCGCGGCGCTCTCATCGACACCGCCGCGCTCCTCGAAGGGCTCAAGTCTGGCCGGATCGGATACGCCGGCCTGGATGTATACGAAGGAGAACGGCCCTACTTCTTCGAGGACCATTCCGACCGCCCGCTCGCGGATGATCTGCTGGCGCGCCTCACCACCTTCAACAACGTCCTAATCACGGGGCACCAGGCCTTCCTCACCCGCGAGGCCCTCCGGAACATCGCCGATACCACCCTCGCCAACCTGCGCGAGTTCGAGGCCGGCCGGCGTGGCGCCGCGCTAACCCACCGAGTCCCGCTGCCTTCAACCCCGCATCCTTGAGGGAGGCCGTCTCGAGTTGACGCCGAACTCGGGTCGCCAGGCAGTGGGCTGGCCGGCCCTTCTCCCGCTGGACTTCCTGCTGGACCTGTACTCCAGCGCTTCCCGCGCTTCCCGACCCTCCATGAGCTTTTGGAAAGCGAGGCAGGCAGGGCAGCTTGGCCGTTGTCAACAACTTTATAACTGACGATTTATATATCGCTGGATAGCAGATCGTTGCGGCACGGCTTGCGGGGAAGAGCGGAGAATGCGGTAGGGGTAGGGGATAGAGCTGAGCAGCGGTTGTGGCCAGGGGCGGGGGGTGAGGCGAGGCGGTTGGCCGTGCGGGGCCGGCGGAGGTGGCAAGAGCGGTGTCTGTCAACCACTTCTTATCTGGTATTTTGAGATTCTAAGATTCTAGGAATGGCAGCCCAGGGGAATCCCGTCAATCACTGCCCCGACATCAACCGCCTCGCCTCACCTCCTTCGATTGACCTTTGTTCCAGCACGTGAACTGTCCTCGAGAAGGTCATCGGCGTCACTTTGATTCGGGTCAATGAAAGCCCAGTCGCGGCACCCTAACCTATTGGGCCATGCAACCAATGGCTTCGGCTCCACGATGTTTCGCCCTGGGCGCGGGCCTGGTGCTCGGCGCGCTTCCGCGGTTAGCGCTGGCCGCGGACACCCCGCTCGCCACGCATGGTCAGGCGGTGTACGAGCAGCACTGTGCGGCCTGCCACGGCACCCGCGGCGACGGCCAAGGCCCGGCGGCGGTCTGGTTGTTCCCCAAGCCGCGAGATTTCAGCGCTGGCCTGTTCAAGATCCAGTCCACGCCCGCCGGGAGTCTGCCAAGCGACGACGATCTCGAACGAACGGTGACACGGGGCATGCCGGGCAGTTCGATGCCGAGTTTTACCTACCTCAGCGAGGCCGATCGCCAAGACGCGGTCGAGTATGTCAAACACCTGACGGCTTACCTCGACGCCAGTGGCCAACGCGTTAACCGCTTCGAGTTCGCCCGTCGCAACGATCAACTCGGCCATCCCGTCGAGGTCCCCCCCGAACCGGCCGTCACCGTCGAGTCACTCACCCAAGGCCGAGAACTCTTCGTCAAGCTGCAATGCAACACTTGCCACGGCGAGACGGGAGCCGGCGATGGCCCACAGGTGCCGGCGTTGCGGGACAATTGGGGTTTGCCCATCCGACCCCGCGATTTCAACACCGGCGCCTTTCGCGGGGGACACACGGGACGGGACCTCTACCTGCGGATTCATAACGGGCTAGCGGGCACGCCCATGTTGCCCTACGGCGCGGATGTGATCACGCCCGCCGAACGCTGGTCCTTGGTCCACTATGTCCTCTCCTTGCGCCGGAAGGACATCGAGGTCAACGATATGCTCGCTCCCGAGGACGGCCTCATCCAGGCCAGAAAGGTCCCGCGCCTTCCCCGGGACCCTCTCGACCCCCTCTGGCAGTCGATTGACCCCGCCCGCGTGCCGCTCAACCCCCTCTGGCCCGAGCCCTACCCCGTGCCGGCCGTGGCCGTTACCGCGCTGCACGACGGCCAGCGCCTCGCCCTCCTGTGCCAATGGCGCGATGAACTCCCCAACGGCGCCCCCGTTCGGGTCCAGGATTTCCAGGATGCCGTCGCGGTCCAGTTTGCGTTGAACGGGACCCCGCCTTTCTTGGGCATGGGCGACGCGGACCACCCCGTGAACCTCTGGCAGTGGAAGGCGGGGTGGCAAGCCGAAGTCGAGGGGCGCCGCGCCGACATGCACGAGCGCTATCCCTCGATGCATGTGGACACCTACTTCGCCACCAGTTACCAAACCGCGGTCGAGGCGGACAACCTGATCGCCGTGCCCCACACCTCGTCGGTCGAAGACGCTAACGCGCGCGGGTTTGGCCGGTTCAACCCTCAAGCCCGAGCTCAACAGAACGTCCAAGGCCAAGGCGTCTGGCACGACGGTTTCTGGAATGTGGTCTTCCAGCGCGACCTCGACTCGCGCGACCCCGAGGACATCAAGTTGGCGCTCCGCCAACCGGTTCCGGTGGCCTTTGCCGTGTGGGACGGCGAACAGCGCGACCGTAACGGACGCAAGGTCATCAGTAACTGGTTCCAGTTGATCCTCGAGCCCTGAGCCACCTGGTCACCTATGCGCCGCACCCTCTGCCCACCTCCTACTCCCTTATCATGAGCACAGACCATCTTTCTCGACGCGACTTCATCCGCCGCAGCGGCCTGGTCAGCGCCAGCCTCGGCGCCGCACAATGGCTGCCGCTCCGTTTCCTCCAAGCCCAAACCGACGACGACCTGGCTAATCCCCTGGCGCGCTACCCGAACCGGGACTGGGAGAAACTCTACCGCAACCAGTACGCCTACGACCGCGCGTTCTCCTGGGTGTGCGCCCCAAATGACACGCATAACTGCCGCATCACGGCCCAGGTCCGCAACGGCGTCATCATCCGGCTGGGCGAGGAATTCGACGTGGCCAGCTACAGCGACTTATACGGCCACCGCGCCACCGCCAATTGGGGGAACCGCCACTGCGCCAAGGGCTACACCTTCCACCGCATCCTCTACGGACCCTACCGGCTCAAACACCCCATCGTGCGACGCGGTTGGAAACGCTGGGCCGACGATGGCTTTCCCGAGCTGACCCGGGAACTCAAGGCCAAGTACAAGTTCGATTCCCGGGGCACGGACAAGTTCGAGCGCCTATCGTGGGAGGAGGCCTACGCCTACATTGCCCGCGCCACGAAGGCCATCGCCGCCCGGTACAGCGGGGAGGATGGCGCCCAGCGGCTCCGCGCTCAGGGTTACCCGCCCGAGATGATCGACGAGCTCGGCGGGGCCGGCACGCGCACCCTCAAGATGCGCGGCGGTATGGGTCTGCTCGGCGTCCTCGGCAAGTACGGCATGTATCGCCTCTGCAATGCCCTCGCCTTGCTCGATGTCCACGTGCGCGGCGTGCCGCCTCAAGCGGCCAAGGGCGGGCGAGCTTGGTCCAACTACACGTGGCACGGCGACCAGGCGCCGGGGCACCCGTGGGTACACGGGCTGCAGAACAGCGACTGCGACTTCAACGATCTGCGCAGCTCGAAGCTGATCGTCATGAACGGGAAGAACCTGGTCGAGAACAAGCTCACCGATTCTCATTGGTTCGTCGAGTGTATGGAGCGCGGCTGCAAGATCGTCGTCATCGCCCCCGAGTACGGCGCCCCTTCCACCAAGGCCGATTACTGGATCCCCATCCGGCCGGCGACCGACGCCGCCCTCTGGCTGGGCGTGACGCGCTGGTTGATCGAGCAGCAGGCCTACGACCAGACCTTTGTCAAGCAGCGCACCGACTTCCCCTTGCTCATCCGCACCGACACCCTCAAGCGTCTCCGCGCCGCGGAGGTGTTCCCCAACTATGCGCACACCCTCTCACCCGGCGGCCCCAGCAAGACCGTGCAGAATCTCACCGACGAACAACACCGTAAGTTGGGTGACTTCGTCGTGTGGGACGCCACCAGCCGGGGACTGAAAGCCCTCGACCGCGATACCGTCGGCGCGCGGATGGCCGAGGCCGGGCTCGATCCCGCGCTCGATTGGCAGGGCAAGGTGCGTTTGGTCGATGGCACGGAGATCGAAGTGGCCACCGCTTGGAACCTCTACCAGGTGCATCTCCGGGATTACGACCTGGACACCGTGGCCGACATCACCCAGGCGCCCAAACCGCTGATCGAACAGTTAGCGCGCGACCTGGCCACGATCCGGCCTGCCGCCATCCACCAGGGCGAGGGCATCAACCACTGGTTCCACGGCACCGAAGCCAATCGCGCCGCCTATCTGCCCCTCATGCTCACGGGCAACTTGGGTCAGCCCGGCGCCGGCTGTCACGGCTGGGCCGGCAACTACAAGGCTGCCCTGTTCCAGGGCAGTAAGCTCACCGGGCCGGGCTTCAAAGGTTGGGTGGGGGAAGATCCCTTCGCCCTCAACCTCGATCCCAAAGCCCACGGCCGGGACATCCAAGCCCATGCCTACATGAAAGACGAGGAACCGGCGTACTGGGGGCATGGAGACCGGCCGCTCATCGTCGAGACACCGAAGGCGGGCCGGAAATGCTTCACCGGCCAAACCCACATGCCGACGCCCACCAAGGCCATCTTCACGACGAACGTGAACCTCATCAACAACGCCAAGTGGGCCTACGGCGTCATCAAAAACGTCAACCCCAACGTCGAGCTCATCGTCACCATCGACACCCAGATGACCGCCTCCGTCGAGTATTCCGACTTCGGCCTGCCAGCCAATTCTTGGGTCGAATTCGAGGACCTCGAAATCACCGCCAGTTGCTCGAATCCCTTCCTCCAAATCTGGAAAGGCGGCATCAGGCCCCTCTACGACTCGAAAGACGACCTCGCGATCCTCGCCGGCATCGCGGACGCCCTCGGCCAGGTCACCGGCGACAGGCGCTTTCGCGATCACTTCAAGTTCGAGCACGACGGCCAGCGCGGCGTCTACATCCAACGCCTCCTCGATAGCTGCCTGACCACCGTCGGCTACCGCCTCGAAGACATCATGGCCGGCAAATACGGCCCGCCGGGCGGCGCCCTCATGCTCTTCCGCTCCTACCCCCGCATCCCCTTTTACGAACAGATCCACGACCACTACCCCTTCTATACCGAGACCGGCCGGCTCCAGTCCTACACCGACGATCCGACCGCCATCGATTGCGGCGAGAATTTCATCGTCCATCGCGAGGGACCGGAGGCGACCCCCTACTTGCCCAACGTGATCGTGAGCGCCAACCCCCTGGTGCGTCCGAACGATTGGGGGCTTCCGCTGGACGCCGAGCATTGGGACGAGCGCACCGTGCGCAACGTGAAGCTACCCTGGGCGCGGGTCAAGGGAACCAAGAATTTCCTGTGGGAGAAAGGCTACCAATTCTACTGCCTGACCCCGAAGTCCCGGCACAGCGTCCATTCCTCGTGGGCCAACGTGGATTGGCATCTGATCTGGAACTCGAACTTCGGCGATCCCTACCGCCTCGACAAACGCCTGCCGAACGTCGGTGAACACCAACTCCACATGAACCCGCAGGCCGCTCGCGACCTAGGCCTGCACGACGGCGATTACGTTTACGTGGACGCGAACCCGGCCGATCGCCCTTACCTCGGCGCCACCCCGAGCGACCCGTTCTATAAAGTGAGCCGGCTCATGCTGCGGCTCACCTACAACGCCGCCTACCCTTACCAGGTCGTCATGATGAAGCACGGCTCCTTCATCGCCACTGAGAAGACCGTCCGGGCCCAACAGACCCGCCCCGACGGCCTCTCCCTGACCGAAGAGGGCTACATCTCGAATTTCCGGTTCGGCTCGCAGCAGTCGGTCACCCGGAACTGGCACATGCCCATGCACCAAACCGACACCCTCTTCCACAAGGCAAAGGCCGCGATGGCCTTCATCTTCGGCGGCGAGGCCGATAACCACGCCGTCAACACCGTCCCCAAAGAATGCCTGGTCCGGGTCTCGAAGGCCGAGGACGGCGGGTTGGGGGCCAAAGGCCCCTGGAAACCCGGCCTCAACGGCATGGCTCCGGACGCCGAGAATGAGGCCATGCTGAAGTACCTGGCGGGCGGCTTCACCGGCCGCGGCGGCCCCGTAGCCGAGAGTTATGAATAAGCACTGCGGCTCACCCTCTGACCTATGCCGAAAGACGAATTCGATCCTGCCGATCCGCTCGAGTTGACCGGAATGGCCTTGCTCACCCCAGAGGACACCACCGACGCCATGTGCGACTGTTTCGTCGAGGAATTCATGCGTCTTGGCTATGACCCGCTACAGATCCTCGCCCTGTTCCGTAACCCCCAGTACCTGGGCATGAACATGGCGCTGCAGAACCGCGGCGAACCTTTCATCCGCCAGACCATCGCCGCCGTTTTCGCCCGTTGGGGGCGTCCGGTGTCCTGGCCGGCCTCTCCGCACTGAGCCTTTAAACCGCCCCTCACGATGAGCCAAAACTACAACTGGCAACTCGGCCGCGACATGGCGTTCCCCTACGACGCGGCGTTTCCCGAACACCAGTTCGCCTTTGTGTTCAACCTCAACCGCTGCATTGGCTGCCAAAGCTGCACCATGGCCTGCAAGTCCACTTGGACCTTTAGCCGCGGCCAAGAAAACATGTGGTGGAATAACGTCGAGACCAAACCCTACGGCGGCTACCCCCACCACTGGGACGTCAAGACCCTGGACCTCCTCGAACAAGCCAACCCCGCCGGCCAGACTTGGGGCGGTAACCCCGAAGACCGCCGCGCCCCCTACGGCCGGTTCAACGGCAAGACCATCTTCGAGGCCGCCGAGACCTTCCTCGGACCCGAGGGCGCCAATCGCGCCCTGGGTTACTTGCCCGCCGATGAGGAATGGTCCGCCCCCAACCGGTACGAAGATCACCCCGTCGCTAACGAAAAGGGCGTAGCCGGCCAGTACTTCAAGGGCGGCGAGGCCTTGCCGCAGCACAAGACCTGGTTCTTCTACCTCGCCCGCCTCTGCAACCACTGCAGCTACCCCGCTTGCCTCGCCGCGTGCCCGCGCAACGCCATCTACAAACGACCCGAGGACGGCGTCGTCCTCATCGACCAAGAACGCTGCCGTGGCTACCGCAAGTGCCTCGAGGCCTGTCCGTACAAGAAAAGCCTTTACCGGGGCACGACCCGCACCAGCGAGAAATGCATCGCCTGCTATCCGCGCCTCGAGGGGCGCGATCCCGACGGACGCGGCCTGCCCATGCAGACCCGTTGCATGGCCGCCTGTATCGGCCACATCCGCCTCCAAGGCCTGATCGACCTCGACGCGCAAGGCGCCTGGAAAGCCGACCGCTACAACCCCCTCTACTATCTCGTCCACGTCGCCAAAGTCGCTTTGCCGCTCTACCCCCAGTTCGGCACCGAACCGAACGGTTATTACATCCCGCCACGCTGGGTCCCGAGACCCTACCTGAGGCAAATGTTCGGTCCCGGCGCCGACGCGGCCGTCGACCAGTACGCCGCCCCCGATCGCGAGCTGCTCGCCGTCCTCCAACTCTTCGGCAAAGACCATCGGATCTGCACCCGGTACGAACTGAAACCGGGACCTAAGGTCTTCGAGACCACGGTGCAGGGCAAACCGTTCGCCCTCTACAACGACACCATTATCGGTTACGCCAAAGACGGCTCGCGAATCGTCGAGACCACCGTCGAAGAACCCCTCCACCTGCGCCCGGCTCTGCATGCAAACTCCATCTGAATCTGCGCTGCCCCAGCCCCCCGCCAGCCGCTCCGTCGAGTGGTCGACCCCATCCACCCGCGCGTCTCGCTCCGTCTTCCCAAACTACTCCTCGAGCCGCACCCCAGCTCACGCTCCCTCCTCCGCCAACCTCAATCCGCCTCCAACTCCGAGCACTCCGTCCGTCGCCCTCGCCCGCGCGTTCCTCTACCGCTTCCTCGCGCAGGCCTTCGCCCACCCAACCCGAGCCGCTTGGGACTGGCTCGCCTGCACCGACACCCGCCAAGCCCTGCGCGCGGCCGTCCAAGACTTAGACTTGGCTTCAACTGCTCCGCCAGCCCTGCGCGCCGTGGCTGAACGACTGTTGGGGCAGCTCACCGGCGAAGGCTTCGCGTCCTTCCACACCGCGTACTTGGCCGCCTTCGGCCACGCCGCGCGCGGCCGCTGCCCGCTCAACGAAATCGAATACGGCGATCTCAAGGCCGACGGCCTCTTCCAACCGCATCGGTTGGCCGACCTCGCCGCGTTCTATCGCGCCTTTGGGCTCGAGGTGGCCGGCGACGCAGGCGAGCGCCACGACCACCTCGGCCTTGAACTCGAGTTCATGTGCGTCTTGGCCGCCCAGGAAGCCTATGCCCTCGAACACCGGCTCGGCACCGAAGCCCTGACCGTGAACGCCGACGCCCAGCGCGCCTTCCTGCGCGATCACTTGGGCCGCTGGACCCCCGCCTTCACCCGCCGACTCGCCGACACCGTCAACGCCTCAGCCCTATCGCCACTCGCCCACTTCACGCGTCTATTCCTCGAGAGCGAATGTGCCCGCTGTGGCGTTCCACCCGGCAGCTCGGATCTCTTACTGCGCCCGGTGGACGAATCTGCCGAAAGCCTTTGTGCCGCCTGCGGCGTGCCGGCGGCGCCGCCCAGCGATCCACTCGAACCTGTGCTCGGCACCCTCGCCGGCTCACTCCCCGAGTCGTGCCCCAGCTTGCACCAGCGCGATCCATGACCCTCCGATACGACGAGGATTTCCTGGAGGCGGTCCTGTCGCTCTGCGCAACGAGCCGGCGCGCCGGCGTGCCATCCGCGCAAATCGCCCGGTTCCAGCGCGCGCGTGAAAAACTCTACGCCATCCTCGAGCCGGAAGCCCGCAACGCGGCTTTCTTCCAGCTCGAACTCGAGTGGTTCCGCGAGTGGGGACTCGAACGCCTCCTCCTCCGTCCATTGGCCGAGTATCCTTTGGTCCCGGCCCGGCTGGACCTGCTGGCTTTTCGCCGTGCCCAGAGGAAGGGCGACGAAAGCGCCGAGTTGTATGTCAACGAGACCGCTCAACATACGGGCGTGGTGGCTCTCCGACCTGACCGCTTCGCTCAAGACAGCGCCTTGCTCGCCTTCCTACGCCATGAGTACGGGCACCTCAACGACATGGTCGACCCTCTCTTCGGTTATTCGCCCGCGCTCCACGCGCCAGCCCTCACACCAATGGCGGTACCCCTAGCGCGTGAGCGTTACCGGGTCCTCTGGGACGCGTCCATCGACGGACGTCTGACCCAGGCCGGGCATCCTCCCCCAACCACAGCGCCGCAACACCGCGCGGCGTTCGATCGCGCCTTCGGCTTCTGGTCCGAAAGCAAACGCGCCGAGGTCTTCGATTCGCTCTGGCATCAACCGTCCCCGACCCATCGGCACTTGGCGGGTCTGGCCACCGACCCGCGCGACCTCGCCTCCGCCGGCCAACCCGTCGCTGGCGCGGCCTGCCCCTTGTGCGGTTTCCCCACGTTCAATTGGGCGCCGACCGGTGCTTTGTCCGACGCTGTGCTCGACCGCATCCGGCATGAGTTCCCCCCGTGGACTATTGAAGCTGGAGCTTGTGTCCGGTGTGTCGAGGTGTACCAGGCGCAAGCCATTTCCACGGCAGCCCCAACGCCCGCTTAGTCCGCAGCGGCGCCCAGCCCCTGGCCATGGCCATCGGTTTGCTGCTGGGCGCGTCGGCCCTCTGGCGCGACCGCGAGTGATGCAGTCCGGCTGCCTGGGCATCGAGTGTCCAGAAGCCCGCAGAGCTCCCCAACGCCGCGCAGAGCCGCGTCCACAACGACCGCATTCCTGTGAGGACCTTCCTCAGATAAGAGCGGTGTGCGCCAAGAATGGATTTTATATTCCAGATCATTAGAACTTGACACTAGCGGTGCTCGTTGTGTGTTGTGAACACTACCCTACCTGCCAGGTGATAAATCGCGGACTGAGTGAGAGGTACCGTGCCATCTAGGCTATCTAGGCCATTCTTCTGTATTACGGATAAATAGTACTTGACAAGAGACCTATCTCATGCCATACTCGCCGCCACGTAACCTATGAAAACCACCCGCATCAAAGTCAAAGGCCGCATCGCTGTCTACCACTGCGTCTCACGCATTGTCGGCGCCCAACGGCTCCTCGATGACCTCGGCAAAGAAACCTTGGTCCGGCTCCTCCGCCGCCTGGCCACCTTCTGCGGCCTCGAAGTCATCACCTACTGCATCATGTCCAATCACTTCCATGTCCTGGTCAGAGTGCCGGCCGAGCAGAACCCGACCGACGAGGAACTGGTCGAGCGCATGAAGGCCCTCTACGGGAAGGCCAAACCCCGAGAGGCCGGTCTGCTTTAT